>OGZW01000337.1_pt1 | contig 36262 bp, 32 predicted proteins | sample 1577001 | NCBI WGS metagenome assembly OGZW01 (sample SAMEA3541519, study PRJEB24748) | human gut metagenome | biome: human gut; feature: human-associated habitat; material: faeces | place: China | collected 2012 | reverse complement strand
GATTTGACCGTTTTCATAGGTAACTGCAATTTTCATAATGGAATCTCCTTTGCAATTTTTGTTGGATTTTTCTGCGTTAGCTCTCTGCATCCGGCCGCAGCGGCCGCAGCGGGCTGCCTCCTGTCCTCCGCAGATGCGGTAGTTTCCTCCGGTGATGTGCAGCGGCTTCCCGTGGACAAGACACGCTGCGATCTTGCGCCGTGCGCTTTCACAAATTTCCTGCACGGTAGAGCGGGAAATATCCATCTGTGCGGCACACTGCTCGTGGGTTTGCCGCTCCAGATCAACCAGCCGAATGACCTCGTACTCGTCCAGCGTCAGCAGGATCGGCTCGGCATCCTCACATCCGCTGGGGTAGAATGCATCGATCTTTGGTATTCCGCAAATCCGACGGCACCGTGGCGGTCTTGGCATGGACGCTTTCCTCCTCTTGTTTTCGGTATATACCGATTATAGCACCTCGCGCAGAAAAATCAATACAGATTTTTCAAAAGCCGCTGTAACGCTTATTCGAGGTGCAGTGCTTCACTACGATCGTGGTACCCAGTACACCAGTGCGCTTTACCGCAGCACCCTGAGAAAAAATGAAGAGCTGCCGGACAGCACTGTTGTAGAGGTTATCGTAAAGCTGGTAAGCAATCCGAAGTTCGCCGCCATGATGCAGGAAAAGATCAGCATGAAGGTGGATATCTCTGCCATTGAGCAGGAGATCGCGGCGCATGAAAAGCAGCTTCGGCAGAGTTATTCCGTAAAGGCACGACTGATGGGGGAGATTGATTCCCTCGACCCGGATGATAAGCACTACATTAAACGCAAAGCAGACCTTGATGGCCGGCTTTACAAGATGTATGATAAGATCGAGGATACGGAAAACCAGCTCAAGCTCCAATCATTGCGGAAAATATGAGCTTGAGTTTGGACAATGACGCACATATAGAAATGGTATGCCTCTTGAGCAAAGAGGCAGGGAGGAACAGCAGAGATGAATCAGGCAATGCAGAAAGCAAAGGAAACTTTTGCACAGGGAAATTATACCTGTGTCTGGTGCAGGGGCGACGAGCTTCTGACCAGTAAGGAAGCCGGTCTGCGTCTGCTGCTGACACGTATCCGGGAGGGGAAGGATTTGAGCGGATTTTACGCGGCAGATAAAATTGTCGGACGCGCGGCGGCATTTTTATATGTGAAGCTCGGAGCAGCCGGGGTGTATGCATCTGTAATGAGCCGGGGGGCGAAAGAGCTTTTGGCGGAATACAACATACCTGCAGAAGCAGAGGAACTGACAGAGAACATCCGAAATCGTCAAAATACCGGATTATGTCCAATGGAATGCGCAGTTTCTTCCTGCGTCAGTCCGGAAGCAGCGTATGCTGCCATTTTGGAAGCGATCAGAAAAATGCAGCAGAAATAAGCGATAAAGATAAAGGGGAAAACATAAGAGGAGGAGCGTTTAAATGCTGTACAAAAAGAATCAGGCAGAGAAACTGGAAGACAGCTTGTTCGAGCAGCCCACAGCGGAGTATAGGGGAGCTCCCTTTTGGGCGTGGAATACGATGCTGGAGCAAAAAGAGCTCGACAGGCAGATGGAGATCTTAAAGTCGATGGGCTTTGGCGGTGCACATCTTCATCCCCGTACCGGTCTGGAAACACCGTATTTAAGCGAGGAATTTATGGATCGGATCAAGGGCTGCCTGGCAAAAGCAAAGCAGGAAAATCTACAGGTTTATTTGTATGATGAGGATCGTTGGCCGTCCGGATTTGCGGGAGGTCTTGTGACGAAGGAGGAAAAATACCGTGCGCAGTATCTTCTGTTTACAAACAAGCCTTATGAAGCAGGAGAAGAGGCACAGAGGCAGACAGACTCCAGCGCGAGAGCAGCAAGAACCTTAAACGGCAGGCTGCTTGAGGTTTACGATGTCGTACTGGATGAAAAGGGTTATCTGGTTTCCGGTAAAAAACTGGAGGAAGGCATGCAGCCACAGGGAACCTGCTGGTATGCTTATCTGGAACGCCCGCTGCCGAGCACCTGGTACAATCATCAGACCTATGTAAATACGCTGGACAAAGCGGCAATGGATCGTTTCCTGGAAATCACCCACGAGGCTTATGCAAAGGAGATCGGGGACGAGTTTGGAAAAACGGTGCCGACGATCTTTACGGATGAGCCGCAGTTCTCTCATAAAACACTTTTGCAGTTTCCGCAGGAAAAACGGGATGTGATCCTGCCCTGGACAGAGGATTTTGCTCAGACCTATCAGGAAATGTATCAGGAGGATATTCTGGAAAAGCTCCCTGAGCTGATCTGGGAAAAAGCAGACAGAAGCGTTTCCACGATCCGGTATCATTATCATGACCATGTGACGGAGCGTTTTACCCGCGCGTTTGCAGACAATATTGGGGCATGGTGCAAAAAGCACAATATCGCGCTGACCGGACATATGATGGAAGAGCCCACACTGCGCAGTCAGACTGCAGCATTGGGCGAGGCGATGCGTGCGTACAGAAGCTTTGAACTGCCCGGCATCGACATGCTGTGTGACGGCCATGAATACACGACGGCAAAGCAGGCACAGTCTGCGTCTCATCAGTTTGGTCGTGAAGGCGTAATGAGCGAGCTTTATGGTGTAACGAGCTGGAGCTTTGATTTCAGACGCCATAAGCTGCAGGGAGACTGGCAGGCGGCGCTGGGCATTACACTGCGTGTGCCGCATCTGTCCTGGGTTTCTATGAAGGGGGAGGCAAAGCGGGATTATCCGGCGAGCATCAATTATCAGTCTCCGTGGTGTAAGGAATATAAAACAGTTGAAGATCATTTTGCAAGAGTAAACACAGTCATGACGCGTGGGAAGGCAGCTGTGCGTGTTGGCGTCATCCATCCAATCGAAAGCTACTGGCTTCACTGGGGGCCGGAGTCCCAGACCGGATCGATCCGGGAGCAGATGGAGGAACGGTTTCAGAATGTGACCCGCTGGCTGTTGTTTGGCAGCTGTGACTTTGACTTTCTGGATGAATCGCTTCTGCCCGATTTGTGTACGGAGGCAGGAAACCCGCTGAAGGTCGGTGCAATGTCCTATGATGCTGTTATCATTCCCGGCTGTGAAACGCTGCGCAGTACGACAATAGAACGTTTGAAAACCTTTGCAAGAGCGGGCGGTAAGCTGATCTTGATGGGAGAAGCACCGACTATGACCGATGCAGTGCCCAGTAACGATGGTGCAGAGCTTGCAGCCCTTTCCAGACAGATCGTATTTGAAAAAGCGGCGCTTTTGGAAGCGGTTGAGCCATATCGCACACTGCGCCTGGAAAATGAGACGGGAAGCCTGACAAACCATTACATCTATCAGCTGCGGATGGATCAGGACTGCAGCTGGCTGTTTATTGCAGTGGGAGAGCCTGCAGGAAATCCGGATTTTGTGAAAAAGGATCCTGTGAACATTGTATTAAACGGCAGGTTCACGGTAAAAGAATACGATACCATGACCGGAAGAATCCGGGATGTGAAGACAGCAAAAAGAGGGGCGCAGACGGTTGTAAATCATATCTTTTATAACCAGAGCAGCCTGCTGTTGAAGCTGATGCCAGTGGGCGAGGCGAGCGGCAGCGTGCAGGCAGCTGATGCGCACGATGCAACACAAGCAGCTGACGTGCCTGGCGCGATGCAGGCGGTATCTGGCGCATCCGGCGAGGTAGAAAGCTGCGCAGCATGCGGCGATTCTGCTTTAGCTGCAGCCCTCCGGGAACAGCTCCTTGCGTCCGGCGCAGCGCCGAAAACCCTTCCGAATCGCGTTGCCGTTACCTTAAGTGAGCCGAATGTGCTTCTTTTGGATCGTGCGGAATTTTGTATGGACAACGGAGAATATCAGCCTGCACAGGAACTGTTGCGGGCAGACAATGTCCTGCGTAGTCAGCTCGGTTTCCCGGCGCGCGGCGGAGAAGTTGCCCAGCCATGGGTATTGCCGGAGGAAAAGACGGAACATTTTGCGACACTTCGCTTTACGGTAGAGAGTGAAGTGGAAGTACCGGTACGTTTGGCACTGGAGGAAGCGGAGCATGCATCTGTAAAACTGAATGGGAAAACAGTGAACGAAAAGGTGTCCGGCTGGTATACGGACCACTGCATCGGGACGATTGAAATCGGCGCACTTCAGAAAGGCACAAATATAGTGGAAGCGACAGTTCCTTTCACGCACAGAATCGGTCTGGAATGGTGCTATCTGCTGGGTGATTTTGGCGTGCGTATAGAAGGCAGAGCCGGTGTTGTGACAGCACCTGTCAGAGCGTTAAGCTTTGGAGATATCGTACCCCAGGGACTTCCTTTTTATGGTGGAAATATTACCTATCATCTGCCGGTATCGATCGGAGCAAATGGCGCTGTTGTACATATTCCTCATTATCGCGGCGCACTCGTTGCAATAGAAAAAAATGGAAAACGGTTGGGTGAGACGACATTTGCACCCTATGATCTGGAAGTTGGACAGGCTGATTCGATCGATCTGGTGCTGTTTGGAAACCGCGTCAATACCTTTGGCGCAGTCCATATGGTTGGAGAGGATGACAGATTCCTGAATCCCGGCAGCTGGCGCACACAGGATGATGACTGGTCGGAGGAATATGTGCTGCAGAAGGTCGGTATTTTGTCTGCACCGGTGATCGTGCTGAATAAATAGAAATAAGCAACAGAGTGCATGTTATGCGAATATTCTATTGTCTGGAATAATTTTATCGGAATAATAAATATGAGACGGAGGCGAGGAATAACGGGGCGAAAAGGTATTGTTGCCGATCAGGACTTGCTCTCCTAAAAACTGGTGCGAACAGGAAGTGCATATGAATTCTTATGGAGATTCGCACCTGGAAAATTATAAAATAACATTTATTAATTTAGTTTTTTAAAAACAGAAGCTATATTTATTAGTGAGATGAAATAAAATATAGCCGTACTGTAAACGAAAAAATGTCAATAAATGCAGTCGCTCCCCTCGCGGGAGCGTGGATTGAAATGGAGCTGTAGCCAGCACGTTAAAGGTCAAGGTCTTGTCGCTCCCCTCGCGGGAGCGTGGATTGAAATCTCTCCGGCCTTATATACCAGTACTGCTGCCAATGTCGCTCCCCTCGCGGGAGCGTGGATTGAAATTGCCGCGCTCTTTTTTACTGCTGTGCCAATTCCTGTCGCTCCCCTCGCGGGAGCGTGGATTGAAATGCCACTCTCCGGTTCAACTCCTTCCTCCTTTGCGTCGCTCCCCTCGCGGGAGCGTGGATTGAAATAGGTGCAAATGAGCGCGGGCATTAAGATATACCTGTCGCTCCCCTCGCGGGAGCGTGGATTGAAATTCCTGTGAATTGTTCTCTTTGGCTAACAAAATCGTCGCTCCCCTCGCGGGAGCGTGGATTGAAATGCTGTATGTACAGGCATCCGTACATGGGGCAAAGTCGCTCCCCTCGCGGGAGCGTGGATTGAAATCCCTCGGAAGCCCGTCCTGTGACGGCGAACTTTGTCGCTCCCCTCGCGGGAGCGTGGATTGAAATTGTTACGTGGAGCACTCCCGTGCTTTCCGGCGTGTCGCTCCCCTCGCGGGAGCGTGGATTGAAATTTTTACACGCAGCCGCCCAGCGCCGTTGACCATGTCGCTCCCCTCGCGGGAGCGTGGATTGAAATGCTCCGAATCGAAACAGAGTTTTGGGAAGATGTGTCGCTCCCCTCGCGGGAGCGTGGATTGAAATTTCGAACATGTCGCCCGGATTCAGCCCGCCGGGTCGCTCCCCTCGCGGGAGCGTGGATTGAAATGCCATCTGTTCTTGATGCTCATCTTCCAGACGTGGTCGCTCCCCTCGCGGGAGCGTGGATTGAAATCTTGCTATGTACGAAAAGTATGGGCAGCCATTGGTCGCTCCCTTCGCGGGAGCGTGGATTGAAATCAGCAATCGGAATGAAGTACATCAAGCTTGGTTTGCGTCGCTCCCTTCGCGGGAGCATGTCAGGAAAAGGATCGTAACAGAAAAAATGTCGAAGAAAATGGGGGAGAGGCATATGGATTATTTTGCGCATATTGATGGGAAACGAAAACAGAGTGTTTTGGAGCATTCGGAGGGGGTTGCAAGACTTGCTGGAATGTTTGCCGGAGAATTTGGAAAGTATGAATGGGGATATTGCAGTGGTATGCTGCATGATATTGGAAAGTACAGTCTCAGGTTCCAGAGAAGACTTCAAAAAGGAGATGTTCAGGTGGACCATTCGACGGCCGGAGCACAACTTTGTGCGGCGAAAGGAGGATACTACTCGTTTCTAAATTATTGCATTGCAGGGCATCATGCGGGCTTGCCAGATTGCGGAAGTAATACGGACAATGGCGGAGAGTCTACGTTGAGCGGCCGCCTAAAGAAAAAAATAGAAGATTATCAGGCTTATCAGTCTGAGATTGAGGTTCCGCTACTTCATTCGGCGCCCATTGATCCAAAAGCTGTGCCGAACCCATATTTTTCGTTAAGTTTTTTTATGCGAATGATTTATTCCTGTCTGGTAGACGCAGATTTTCTGGATACGGAAGCTTTTATGAAGCAGGGAAAGACAGAACGAGATCCCGGCACGAGAATAGAAGAACTGTACAGAAAGTTAGATAAATATCTTGAGAATAAAAGATGGCTGGAAAATAAAAAACCCGATACGATCAACGGCAGACGAAGTGAGATTTTGCGGCATTGTATGGACATGGGAACCCAGGAAAAGGGAATGTTTCGTCTGACTGTTCCGACCGGTGGAGGAAAAACAATTGCCTCGCTGGCGTTTGCACTTCGGCATGCGGCAGCGCATCAGATGAAGCGGATTATTTATGTCATTCCATATACCAATATTATCGAACAGAATGCGCAGGTATTTCGGGAGATTCTGGGAGAGGAAAATGTGTTGGAAAGCCATTGCAACATTGATTATACCAGTTCGGAAGAGCTCAGACCGATGCAGCTTGCTTCGGAAAACTGGGACAAGCCGGTGGTTGTTACGACCAATGTACAGTTTTTTGAATCTCTCTTTGCATCGAAATCTTCAAAATGCCGGAAGCTTCATAATGTTGCAAACAGTGTGATCATTTTTGATGAAGCACAGATGATACCGCCGGAGCATCTGAAGCCTTGTCTTGCGGTTATAGAGGAACTGGCAGCGCAATATGGTTCATCTGTTGTGCTTTGTACAGCAACGCAGCCAACATTTCAGAATTTTTTCCAGAGAAATTGGGAGCCGGTTGAGCTTTGTCCATGTATGGAAGAGCAATTTCGCTTTTTCAAGAGGACGAGATTTGAAGATATCGGAACGGTGACAGAAGAAGAGCTGGAGGAAAAACTTTTAAAAGAAACACAGGCATTGTGTATTGTCAATACGAAGAAACGAGCACAGAGAATTTATAATGCGATCAAAGGGGACGGAGTCTTTCATCTGTCGACAACAATGTATCCAAAGCATCGGAAACGGGTGTTAGAGCAGATTAGGAAAAGACTGGAAGATGGTAAAAAGTGTATTTTAATTGCAACGAGTCTGGTGGAAGCTGGAGTGGATCTGGATTTTCGATCTGTATATAGACAGCTTGCGGGAATGGATTCTATGATTCAGGCGGCAGGACGCGGAAATCGAAATGGAGATCGTTCCATAGAGGAGAGTCCGGTATATATTTTCGGAATGGAAGGAAAAGAGTTTGTTCCCGGTCAGCAGATGCAGATTGATACGTCCAAAGCGCTTTTACTGGATGGATATCAGCCGGAAGACCTTGCGACAGTAGATCAGTATTTCCAGATGTTGTATCAATTAAAACAGGATGAAATGGATAAGGACGGTGTGATGCGCTGCTTCGAAAATCAGAATTATCAGTTTGCGTCAGCTGCTAAAAAGTTTCATCTGATTGAAGAGAATACCGTAACAGTGTTTGTAAAAAGAGAGCAGGAAGCGGCGAAGTTATTGGGACAGATTCGAAACCAGGGGTATTCCCGCACTTTGATGCGACAGGCAGGACAGTATTGTATCAATATTTATGACAGGGATTTTGAAAAATTAAACGGACAGGGAGCGCTGCGTCCGGTGTCCGGTGATATAGAAGATTTCTATGAATTAGTTTCGGAGGAACTGTACACAGAAGAAATGGGATTAAAAATGGATATTGAAGAAGGCATCGGAGTGTTCTGGTAATTGTTTTAGCAAGTGCTGTAGGCGGGAGGTTAGAGGATAAAAGCATACGGAACAGAAGAAAAATCATCAACTTCTGTTCCGCATCGCTTGGTTCACATGGTGTGAAAAAATATTTTTTCAATCCCCAATTCCGTGTCATTGTAAATGGCAGGAAAAGACGATGTTTATTATATAATAGTTATTCCATATAATCCAGTGTAAATATTTTTATAGAAACTTCAATATGTTTTCCCACAGATAATGGAAACGTTGTTGCATTATATAAAACAGTGTAGTATAGTGGAAATATAAAGAAAAGGACAGTGAGAAAAACGATAATTTTTATAAAAAGGGGAACAGAGATGGTTTTATATCATGGGAGTAAAGAAATCGTGGAATATCCCGAAATTCGAAAAGCACGATTTCAAAAAGATTTCTATTTTGGATTTTACTGCACACTTTATGCAGAGCAGGCGAAGCGTTGGGCAACCAGATACGGTGATGGGTACATCAATAAATATGAATATGTACCAAGCAGTACTTTGAATTGTTTGTATTTTGAAGAGATGACGGAAGAATGGCTGGATTTTATTGTGGCATGTCGTAGAGGAATTCCACACAAATATGATATTGTGGAAGGACCGATGGCAGATGATACGATTTACAATTATATCCAGAACTATCTGGATGGCAAAATTTCGAGAGCCGCATTTTGGGAACTGGCAAAGTTTAAATATCCGACGCATCAAATCAGTTTTCATACGATTTCAGCGCTGGATACATTGACATTTGTAGGAAGCGAGGCCGTGTATGGGGACAAAAAATAATAATGATTTATTTTATATATGCAGCTTGATCGAATACATCGGAAGGAAAACGAAACAGCCTCGGAAAAAAGTAGCAGATTATCTGGGAAGAAAGCATATTCATCGGATTTACGAACATGCAGATGTATTTCATTGTGAACCAATTGAAAAGATGGCAGAAGAATTGATTGAAGAATGCAATATTCCGAAGGGCAGCTTTGATAATGTGGGAGCATGCAGATATACAGTACCGGATTATTGGGATATCGGAGAAGTGTATGAACGGCTGATTGAAGATTCCTATTCTGATCAGGATATTGAGAAAGGGCTTTGGCAGGTATATCATTCCTGGATAGATTCCAGCATTTCTGATTATAATACGGATTTTTACTATCAATCGAGAGACTATCTGGCAGCCTGCTATCAGGATGGTTCGATATTATAGATGAAAAGGGGTGATAAAATGGGCATGGGTGTAAAAGTCAGAGTATGGGGACCATATGCGCTCTTCTCAAGACCAGAGATGAAAGTGGAACGGTGTTCTTACGATGTAATGACGCCATCTGCTGCAAGAGGAATTCTGGAAGCGATTTATTGGCATCCGGGGCTTCGATGGGTGATCGACAAAATTCAGGTAAACAAACCAATCCGGTTTACCAGCGTTCGGAGAAATGAAGTGAAAAGCAAAATTTCTGCCAGCAATGTGCTTCAGGCATATAACGGAGCGGATAAGGAATTGTATCTGAGCACAAAAGAGGAAATTGTACAGCGGGCATCTTTATTGCTGTGTGATGTGGAATATGTTATTGAAGCACATTTTGAAATGACGGAACAGGCAAATGAAACAGACAATCCCGGTAAGTTCAAGGATATTATGATGCGTCGTTTAAAGCGCGGAGAATGCTATCACATGCCGTATTTTGGATGCCGGGAATTCCCGGCGCATTTCGAATTGTGTGAAGAGGAAACTACATCCTGTTATGCTGTTGTTCCGGAAAAGGATCTCGGTTTTGTGCTCTACGACATGGATTACTCTGATCCGAACGATATTCAGCCGATGTTCTTTCGGGCGGTGATGAGAAACGGTGTTCTTGATCTGAGAGACTGTGAGGTGATTCGGTGATTTTACAGGCGCTTGTAAAGGAATATGAAAGTCTGGCAGAGCAGGGAAAAGTATCGCAGCCGGGGTGGTGTCAGGCAAAGGTTTCCTATGAAATCAATTTGTATGCGGATGGACGAATCAAACAAATTATCTGCTTGAAGAAGGAAAAAGAAATTGGGAAAAAGAAGGTTTTAATTCCCAAAACGATGAAAGTACCGCAGATGGTCACCCGATCTTCCGGAATAGCGGCAAATTTTCTGTGTGATAACTCAAAATATCTGTTAGGAATTGATGCAGAAGGGACTTCTGGGCGGATAATGGATTGTTTTCTGGCAGCAAAGGAAAGACACCTCTCTGTTTTGGAAGGAACAGATGGCATAATGGCGCAGGCAATCTGCCGTTTTTTTAAAAACTGGAACCCGGAAAGCGTTCAGGAATGTCCGGAGTTGAAAGAGCAATGGGAAGGAATTACAGATGGCGGGAATCTTGTTTTTGGAATGAACGAATTCTATGCACAGGATGATCCGGAAATACAGAAAATGTGGAACGCAAGTCAGTCTGAGACAGAGGAGGAAACATCAGGCATTTGTCTTGTAACCGGAAATTATGGTCCGATTTCCAGAATTCACAGATCCATTAAAGGGGTTCCGGGGGCACAGTCGAGTGGCGCAGCACTGGTGTCTTTTAATGCACCGGCATTTGAATCTTACGGAAAAGAACAAAGCTACAATGCGCCGGTTGGAAAGTATGCAGAGTTTGCTTATACGACAGCTTTAAATTACCTGCTGGGACAGGAAGAATACCGATTTCAGCTTGGTGATACAAGAGTGGTATTCTGGGCAGAAAGTGGAGAAGAGGCATATCAGGATTTTTTTGCTTCTTTTCTGGAACCCAAACCGGATAATGAGGAGATGCTGAAAGCTGTTTTTGCAGGATTGAAAAAACAGAAATATCTCGATCTGGATCAGTTTGAATTGAATCCAAATCAAAAGTTTTATATCCTTGGACTTGCACCAAATGCTGCTCGTTTAGCGGTTCGTTTCTTTTATGAAGATTCTTTTGGAAATATTTTGAAGCATCTTGCAGAACATTATCAGCGAATTGAAATTGTAAAACCGGTATGGGAACAGAATAGTTATCTTGGAATCCGAGACATGCTTGCGGAAACGGTGAATCAGAAAGCAAAGGATAAAAATCCGATTTCGAATATGGCGTCTATGGTGCTGCAGGCAATCCTTGCAGGAAACCGTTATCCGGCAAGTTTGTATACAGATACGATGATTCGTATCAGGGCGGAGCAGGGAAACGTCACCTGGAAAAAAGCTGCGATCCTCAAGGCTTATTTGATTCAAAACTACCATTTGGAAAAGGGGGAACATTATATGGGACTAAATGAGGGATGTAAGGAAGAGGCATACGTTTTAGGAAGGCTGTTTGCTATGTTGGAAGCAATTCAGATGGACGCCAATCCGGGAATTAAAGCAACAATCCGGGATCGGTATTTTAACTCTGCGTGTGCGACACCGGCAATTGTTTTTCCGATATTGTTCAAATTAAAAAACAGCCATATCAAAAAGCTGGAACGGGATAATCCGAGTGCAAAAATATATTACGAAAAGCAGATTATGGAAATTATGGGGAAACTCGGAGAAAAAATGCCGAACCGTCTGGCACTGGAAGAGCAGGGACAATTTGATCTGGGATATTATCATCAGATGCAGAAAAAATATGAAAAGCGGGAGGAAAAGTAAATGAGTGAGACAATCAAAAACAGATATGAGTTTGTAGTATTGTTTGATGTGGAAAATGGGAATCCGAACGGAGATCCTGATGCAGGAAATATGCCGCGTATTGATCCGGAAAGTGGTCTCGGTCTTGTGACAGATGTTTGTCTGAAACGAAAGATCAGAAATTATGTGGAAACAGTAAAAGAGGAGGAGCCGGGGTTCCAGATTTATATCCGTGAAGACGTACCGTTGAACCGAAGCGATAGAACCGCATGCGAGAGCCTTGGAATCCATGAGACAGATGAAAAAAAAGTGACGGATGGATTAAAAAAGCTGAAAAAGAACGATCCGGATGCAGATCTGAAAATTCGGGATTATATGTGCCAGAATTTTTATGATATCAGAACTTTTGGTGCGGTTATGACAACATTTGTGAAAGCATCGCTGAATTGCGGGCAGGTAAGGGGTCCTGTGCAGATTGGCTTTGCCAGAAGCATTGATCCGATTATCAGTCAGGAAGTAACGATTACGAGAGTTGCGATTACGACAGAAAAAGACGCGGAAAATAAGAGCACGGAAATGGGCAGAAAAAGCATTGTGCCCTATGGATTATATCGTGCAGAGGGATATGTTTCTGCAAATCTTGCCAGAAAGGTAACCGGATTTTCTGAGGAAGATCTGGAGCTTTTATGGGAAGCAATTATCAACATGTTTGAAAATGATCATTCTGCGGCAAGAGGAAAGATGGCGGTGCGGGAACTGATTATTTTCAAACACAGCAAGGAGCTGGGAAATTGTCCCGCATATAAGTTATTTGATGCAGTGGAAGTAAAGAAAAACGACGATATTATTTATCCCAGAAACTATAAAGATTATACAGTTAAAATTCATCAGGATCAGATACCGGAATCTGTTGAAGTGACAAGAAGAGCATAGTAATCAGAAAGCAGAAAAAGGCACACTTTGTTTGAAATGCGTTGAAAAAGAGGTGTCGTATAATGGAATATGCTGAAGACGATTATTTGATGATATCTGGTATCCAGCATTTTAAATTTTGCAGGAGACAATGGGCATTGATTCATGTGGAACAGCAATGGGCAGAAAATGAACATACTGTCATTGGAGAGCTGATGCACAAAAAGGCGCATGATCCATATCTGACGGAAAAGCGGAAAGATTTGCTTGTGGTAAGGGCATTGCCGGTCAGTTCCAGAACGATGGGAGTCAGCGGCGAATGCGATATTGTAGAATTTCGGAAATGCGAAGATGGAGTGAAACTGCACGGACACAGGGGATTTTACAGTATTTATCCGGTAGAGTATAAAAAAGGGAAACCAAAACATTCAGAGGAGGATATCTTACAGCTGACAGCGCAGGCAATGTGTTTGGAAGAAATGTTTTCGACGACAGTATCGGAAGGGGCAATTTTTTATGGAGAAACCAGAAGACGTGAAGTCGTTGCAATTACGGAAGAGCTGAAAAATGAGGTTTGTCAGATATTTGAAGAAATGCATCAATATTATGACAGACGGTATACACCGAAAGTAAAATACAGCAAAGCATGCGCTTCCTGTTCTCTGAAGGAAATATGCCTTCCAAAGCTCGAAAAAGCCGGATCGGTAAAGGAATATCTGAAACGGGCGCTGGAGGAGGAACCGGGATGAAAAAACTGCTCAATACATTGTACGTTACTTCGGAAAACAGCTACCTTGGATTGGATGGAGAAAATATTGTTGTTTATGAAGAACAGAAGGAGCTTGGAAGGCTGCCGCTGCATAATCTGGAGGGAATTGTTTCTTTTGGTTACAGAGGGACAAGCCCAGCGCTTATGGGCGCTTGTGCAGACCGAAATATTTCCTTGTGTTACCTTACGCCGCAGGGAAAATTCTTAGCCCGGGTGACTGGAAAAGTAAGAGGAAATGTTATTTTACGAAAACAGCAGTATGATACAGGAAAAGATGAGGAAAAGAGCCTTACAATTGCAAAAACTTGTATTCTTGGAAAAGTATACAATTCGCGCTGGGTTCTGGAACGGGCAATCCGGGATCATGCAATGCAGATTGATGCGGAAAAGGTAAAAGCAGCATCAATGCAATTAAAAGCTTCCCTGGAGCGGATTCAAAACTGTACATCCAAGGATCAGTTAAGAGGATATGAAGGGGAAGCTGCCAGCATTTATTTTGGTGTATTCAATGAATTGATTCTGCAGCAGAAAAAGGATTTTCAGTTTCAGGGACGGACAAAACGTCCTCCAATGGATACGGTTAATGCGATGCTTTCTTTTGCCTATACACTTTTGACGAATCAGATCATGTCTGCTCTGGAATGTGTTGGCTTAGATCCCTGTGTCGGATATCTGCATACAGAACGTCCGGGAAGAAGTTCACTGGCATTGGATATGGTTGAAGAACTTCGCTCTGTAATGGCAGATCGGTTTGTATTATCTCTTATTAATAAGAAGATTATTAGCGGAAAAAACTTTACAAAAAAAGAAAATGGTGCAGTTTTGATGGATGATGAGCTACGGAAAAAGTTTTTGACAGAATGGCAAAATAGAAAAAAGGAAGTTATTACACATCCGTATCTTAGGGAAAAAGTGGAGTGGGGAATGGTTCCCTATGTGCAGGCAATGCTCCTTGCCCGATATTTACGCGGAGACCTGGACGAATATCCTGTTTTTCTCTGGAAATGAGGTGACAAATGCTTGTACTGATCACATATGATGTAAACACAGAAACAGCAGCCGGTAAAGCAAGACTGCGGAAGGTTGCCAAACAATGCGTCAACTATGGAAGAAGGGTTCAGAATTCTGTATTTGAATGTATTTTGGATAACGCTCAGTGCATCGCACTGAAAGCACTTCTGACAGACATTATCGACAGTAAAGTAGATAGTCTGCGCTTTTATTATCTTGGTAATAAATACGAGACGAAAGTGGAGCATGTCGGGGTCGAAAAAGGTATTGCTGCCGATCAGGTCCTGCTCCTCTAAAAACTGGTGCGAACAGGAAGTGCATATGAATTCTTATGGAGATTCGCACCTGAAAAATTATGAAATAACATTTATTAATTTATTTTTTTAAAACAGGAGCTATATTTTATTGGTGAGATGAAATAAAGAATAGCCGTACTGCAAGCGAAAAGATGTTAATAAATGCAGTCGTTCCCTTCGCGGGAGCGTGGATTGAAATTCCCTCGTTTTGGAGGGTAAAAAATTAAGACCCTGTCGCTCCCTTCGCGGGAGCGTGGATTGAAATTCTTGCGTCCTCGTCAATGTCCGCACTCTGGACAGGTCGCTCCCTTCGCGGGAGCGTGGATTGAAATCAGTCCGCTTTCTTTCCCGGACTCTGCGTCATAACCGTCGCTCCCTTCGCGGGAGCGTGGATTGAAATGCTTATTATAATAAATCAAATTAAATTTGATGTCGTCGCTCCCTTCGCGGGAGCGTGGATTGAAATATCCTCAAACCGCATCGTGCGATAGCCTTTGTAGTCGCTCCCTTCGCGGGAGCGTGGATTGAAATGCCGCCTCCTGCTCCTAATTCCCTACTTAATACGTCGCTCCCTTCGCGGGAGCGTGGATTGAAATATCGCTTTCGCAAGCGTCACGGTGTCCGGCTCCAGCGTCGCTCCCTTCGCGGGAGCGTGGATTGAAATTGCTTACCCCCTGCGCAGACGCCTGGACATACAGCGTCGCTCCCTTCGCGGGAGCGTGGATTGAAATAAAAATGTTCAGCGATAGTGAACTGTTGTGGCTAGTCGCTCCCTTCGCGGGAGCGTGGATTGAAATAGTATAGAGGTAACTGGAAGTCCGATGGCTGATTTGTCGCTCCCTTCGCGGGAGCGTGGATTGAAATCGTTCTGCTTTGATTCTGTTACCTGTGACCACCTGTCGCTCCCTTCGCGGGAGCGTGGATTGAAATTCTGCTGTCGGTGCGCCCACGAACTGCTCAAGCGTGTCGCTCCCTTCGCGGGAGCGTGGATTGAAATGATTTTTATTTACATCCTGTTGTCTCGCACAAATAGTCGCTCCCTTCGCGGGAGCGTGGATTGAAATTCATAGTCAAGGTCAAGAACGTCACATATATACGTCGCTCCCTTCGCGGGAGCGTGGATTAAAATGTTAAAATTTATATAAGAGAATATTTGTAAAAGAGAATACAAATGGTCAGAAGCGCATCATTTAAAAATCTACATAAATGCATAAAAATCCTCCGAAAATTTCGGAATCCTTTTTGATGAAAGTATGGTATAGTAAAAACGTATTTCACAAAAAGGAGAGAATGAAGATGGAACATAACAAAAGAAGCAGCTTTTCCGGTAAACTCGGATATGTCCTGTCAGCTGCGGGAGCATCTGTCGGGCTGGGAAATATCTGGAGATTTCCGTACCTGGCAGCAAAGTACGGAGGCGGCATTTTCCTGCTGATTTATATTTTGCTGGCGTTGACCTTCGGCTATACCATGATTGTAGCGGAAACCGCGATTGGGCGCATGACGAAAAAAAGCCCGGTGGGAGCCTTTTCCTCTTTCGGCAAATCGAAATGGCTGTCTGCAGGCGGCTGGATCAACGCGATCATTCCTGTGCTGATCGTACCGTATTATTCCGTAATCGGTGGCTGGGTCATCAAATATCTGGTTGAATATGTCAAAGGAAACGGTCAGAAGCTGGCAGCAGACGGCTATTTTTCCGATTTTATTTCAAACGGAACATCTACGGAAATCTGCTTTGCCGTATTTGCGCTGTTTACGCTGGCGATTATTTATGCGGGCGTGCGCAATGGAATCGAGCGCGTGTCGAAATTCATGATGCCGATACTGATCGTGCTATCCGTGATTATTGCAGTGTATTCGGTGACGCGTCCGGGCGCAGTGGAAGGTGTGAAATATTTTCTGGTACCGAATGTGAAAAATTTTTCCTGGATGACGGTGGTTGCGGCGATGGGACAGATGTTTTATTCCCTGTCGATTGCTATGGGAATTTTGATCACGTTTGGATCCTATATGAAAAAGGACGTATCGATTGAAGATTCGACGAGAAATGTAGAAGTATTCGATACAGCCATCGCAATTATGGCGGGTCTGATGATCATCCCGGCAGTATTTGCCTTTTCCGGCGGAGATCCGGATACGCTGCAGGCAGGACCTGCGTTGATGTTTATTACGATTCCGAAAGTGTTTGCAAGCATGGGATTTGGAACAGTAGCGGGAATTTTATTCTTCGTACTCGTGTTATTTGCAGCGATCACAAGCTCGATTGCACTGACAGAGAGTGCAGTGTCTACCTTTGAGGATGAGCTTCACTGGGGACGCAAGAAGGCAGTTGTTTTGGTTGGCGTGATCATGCTGGGGCTGGGTACTTTATCCTGTATGGGATACGGCCCGTTGTCCTGGGTAAAGCTGATCGGAATGCAGTTTCTGGATTTCTTTGATTTTCTGACAAACTCTGTTATGATGCCGATCGCAGCAATTGCCACCTGTCTGCTGGTGTCGAAAGTAGTTGGAACAAAAAGCATTGAAGAAGAAGTCATGCACGGCGAGAGCACATTTCGGAGAAAGAAGATTTTTAACGTGATGATTCGGTATTTATGCCCGATCTTTGCGGCGATCATTTTGATCAGCTCCGTGGCAAATGCGTTTGGGTGGATTTCGATGTAAAAAGAAAAGTGCATTTTACCGCTGCTTATGGCGGAGAAAGCTCTTTCCGAAACAATAGAATGCACGCTCTGCGAGCATTCTATTGTCATGAATGAAAACGGCAGACCTCAGTGGTCTGCTGGAAAAAGAATTTTTTGTTGCCTGCGGACGGTGTCCATGATTTCGAGCTCGAGGCAGGATGCCTTCAGCCAGGAATGACGGATGAGGGAAGGTATCCCATCCGTTGAGTCATTTTTCAGCGCCTGCTGTAGCTGGTCGATTAAGCGGGCAAATTCAGCTGCTTCGTAGACCATGTTGTTGGAAACAGCTGGAATGTTCGGATTTTCGGTATGACCGTCTCGAAACAGGAGCGTGAGCTGCTGGGGATCCTGAATTTTATCGATCAGCAGGGTTGCGGCTTCTCCCTGAATCTGGGACGGCAGATAAGAATCCGAGATTTTGGAATACCGGAGCGTTGCCTGCATATCCGTGTACTGTAAAAGAACCGTGCCGGCGCCTTCGAAGCCGTTGGATAAAAAAATGCTGCTGCTCTGAATCGAAGCCGGCATGCCAAACAGGGAGACGAGCGGATGGACACAGTAAACGCCGATGTCCATCAGGGCAGCGTTGGAAAGCGCAGGATGGAAAGCGTTTTCGATGATCCCCTCTTTGAAATGGTCATAGCGGCTGGAATATTTACAGAAAGAAAAATCTATCTGCCGGATTGTTCCAAGCACAGGCAGCAGGGAACGGATCGCTGCAAAACCAGGAGAAAAGACAGAGCGCATGGCTTCGAGCAGAATGACCTGATTTTTTATGGCAGTGTCATACATCTGTTGAAATTCCGAAGCATTGGAGGCGATCGGCTTTTCGCAGAGCACATGCTTGTGGTGCTGCATCATCAGGATGCTCTGGGCAGCATGGCAGAAATTGGGGCTGGCGATGTAGACTGCGTCGATCTGGTCTGAGTTGGCCAACGCCTCCAGAGAATCAAAGACAAGCGAAACGTTATTTTTTTGTGCATACTCCTGCGCCCGCGCAAGCGTTCTGGAATAGACAGCGCAGAGTTTGAAATCAGGCAGTGCAGAGGCTGCCTGGAGAAATTTATCGGTAATGGTGTTTGTGCCGATTACAGCGAAACGGATCATGTGGAAGCCCTCCTATATTATCAGGTACTATCAGTATAAGACAGGAATGCAAGAGGCTTCAATTCTTTTTTTGACGGATACCCCGAAATAGAGCAGCTATGGAAAGGAGCGGATTGTGAAAAAATTTTTCATCGGACTGGGGATATTTTTTGTACTTGCGGGAATTGTGTTCTGCGCAGCTGATACGAAAGATACGAGTGCGCGTGCGCAGGCGCTTTATGACGCACCGGTTGTCACCATGCAGGATCTGGAGGAATGGAAAAATCAGGACACGCAGCAGGAAGTTGTGGTGACGCAGATTCCACTGACCGGCGATCTGGTTTCCGATCCGCGAAAGTTTCTGGATGGGCAGTTTTATTATCTGAAAGTGGAAAAATGGATCTATCAGAAAGAAGAGGATGAGGATTCTTCCGGATGGGAAAAAGAGGATGGTGGCAGCTACACAGTCCGGGGGGATCATGTCGCAGCTGCATTGGACGATCAGACAGAGCTGACGGAGGATAATGTTCGCGGTCTGGAATGGTTTGACGAATTTTACCCGGGCGGAAAAAATGGAGACACCCGTTATCAGATCTGGGGACTGGGAGAGGATGCGCAGCTGACGGCGGTAGCGCTTGTCGGAAACGGTGAAGTGACGGTGCAGAAGCCGTCCGAGGGACACGCATATCTCTATTTTTACGGGACAGAAGATGATTTCTATCAGTATGTGGAGGATTTCGTTGAAGGCGACAGCTTCCTGCTGCTGATTGTTGGATGGTTTTTGGCGGCGATTTGTTTCGGAATCGCGTGGTTGTTAAGAGGACACAAAGCCTCCGGCAACATTTTTATTATGTGTGCAGCATCTGTGGTGGCCCAGAAGCAGGCGTATCAGCAATTGAACGATGTAGAAAAACTGCGGTTCTGGGGACTGAAAATCGCAGCTATTCCGTTGGAAGTCGGCGGCTTTGCGGCGATTTGGACGCATTCGGACAGCACGGTATGGATTGCGGTCGGAACAGTGCTTCTGATTTTTGGAGTCGCGGCATGGATGGGTTCGTCTGCGGTGAACGAGGATCTGGAAGATCTGGAAGAGAACGACTGAGCGGAGGATTTATTCGATACATGAAAGAAGCGGGATCGCGTTTGCGTCTACAAAGTGCATGGCGCAAAGCGTCTGCAGAATGAAGAGAGATTGAATAATAAATTTTTTCAATCACGAGATTTGTGTCTGCGCGCACTTGACACAAACTCGGCATGCGCAAAAAGCGTGCGCAGAAATGAGAGGGAAAGATGAATTTTTTAAAAAGAAGACAGCAGCTGTTCGATCAGATGGAGGAAAATGCAGCGCTGATTTTATTTTCTGGAATTGAAACACATGTGAGCGCGGACGAATACGCGCCGTTTGAGGCGAACCGCAACTTTTTTTATCTGACGGGACTGCGCCGGGAGCGGATGATCCTGCTCATGAAAAAGACGAAACGCGATCCGAAGGAAATCCTATTTATAGAAGAGGCTGACCCGACGCAGGAGCGCTGGTATGGCAGGAAGGTGACGGTCGATGAGGCAAAAGAGATCAGTCAGATCGAAGATGTGCGTTTCCTGGAAAGCTTTGACGGGGTGTTCGATATGATGATGACCCGCGAGGATGTCAAAAGCCTGTATTTTGACTGTTATCGCCATCAGCAAGAGGATCTGCCGGATTACAATGCGGTAAAGGCGAAGGAATACGCAGCGCTGTATCCGGGACATCCGATCAGAAATCTGTTCCCGTATGTGGCGCAGATGCGGATGCAGAAGGATGCAGACGAGGTCGCACAGCTCAAAACGGCGATCGAAATCACCGACAATGCACTGCAGTATGTGATGAAGCATTTGGAGCCGGGCATGGCGGAATATCAGGCACAGGCGGATTTTGAATATCAGATCATGTATCAGGGTGCGGATGGAACTTCGTTCCCGACGATTGCCGGAAGCGGTGCAAACGGTACAATGCTGCACTACGAAACCAACCGGGATATCTGCGAGGACGGCACGCTGCTGTTGATGGATCTGGGCGCAAAATATCAGGGCTACTGTGCGGACATCACGAGAACCTATCCGGTAAACGGGCATTTTACGCAGCAGCAGAGGGCGGTTTATGAGGTCGTTTTGGAAGCAAACCGGACGATCGCAAAAACGGCAAGGCCCGGCATGACGCTTCGGGAGTTGAATGACGTCTGCAAAAAGGTGCTGGCGGAGGGATGTATCCGTCTCGGTCTGATTGAAAACGAGGAGGAGATCGGCACTTACTACATGCACAGCGTATCCCATCATCTTGGAATCGACGTGCACGATGTCAACACGCTGGAGAACGATAAGCTGCTTCCCGGAATGGTCATCAGCGACGAACCGGGGCTGTATATCGATGAATGGGAAATCGGCATCCGAATCGAGGACGACCTTCTGATTACGGAGGACGGATGCGAAGTCCTTTCGGAGCAGATTATCCGCGACCCGGATGAAATCGAAGGGTTCATGCAGAATCGCTGACGCGCATTTATTCATCGTATAGGAAACTTTGTTTCCTATACGATAATAAACGCTCCGCGCGGATCGCACTGCAGCGGAATGGAAAAATGTCGCTTGCGCGACCCGCCGCAGGCGGAAAATCCTGCTTCGCAGGATTCTTTTTTATATATTCATAGAAAAAACATCCTGCGTCATATATTGGAAAAGAAAAAATGACTGTGACAGCCGTGTACCGGAACGTGCGGCGAAAGGCTGTCTGAAACGGAAATCAGGATGGAACGATTCAATGACGCGGTGCGGACAGTCTGCGACCTTTTGTGGAATTTTCCAATGCTGGTGCTGCTTGCCGGGACACATTTGTATTTTACAATTCGACTGGGCTTTATTCAAAGGAAGCTGCCGGATGGACTGCGCCGAAGCCTGTCCTCTGCTGGATCAGGAGGGCTGTCACCCTATGAAGCACTGTCAACCGCCCTGGCGGCGACAATCGGAACCGGAAATATCATCGGAATTTCGAGTGCAATTGCGCTCGGAGGACCCGGGGCGGTTTTCTGGTGCTGGATCAGCGGCTTTTTCGGGATGGCGACCTGCTATGCGGAAAGCGTGCTGTCCGCAGCGTGCCGGAAAAAGCGGGCAGACGGAAGCTTTTATGGCGGACCGATGTATGTGATGGAGCAGCTGTTGCACAATCGGCTGCTGGCGGTTCTTTTTTCCGTCTTTACCGTGCTGGCGGCGCTGTGTGTCGGAAGCGGTGTGCAGGCGCATTCCCTGACAGCGGCAATTTCTCGCAGACTTCCGGTGTCTGTGCACTGGATCGGCATCGCAACGGCGCTTTTGGCGGGCAGCATCCTGATCGGAGGAGCGAAAAAAACGGCGAAGGTTTGTACCTGCCTGGTTCCGGTGATGAGCGTGCTGTACCTGGGTAGCTGTCTGTTTTTGCTGGTAAAAAATGCAGCATGGATTCCGGCGGCGCTTCAGGCGATTTTTGTGTCTGCTTTTTCGAAAAAAGCGGTGATCGGAGGCATTGCAGGGACTGCAGTGAAAATGGCGGTTCGCACCGGAATGGCGAAAGGACTTTTTACAAACGAGGCTGGAATGGGCTCGATGCCGATGACGGCGGCAGCGGCGGAAGGGCTATCTGCGCGGGATCAGGGGCTGGTTTCGATGACGGGAGTGTTCTGGGATACGCTGGTGATGTGCGCGGTGACGGCGCTTGCAATTTTGAGCGATATGGTAAAAAATGCCGCTCCTTACAGGGCGGCTGCTGTAGATGAATATTGTTTTGTTGCATTTTCGAACCTGCCGGTTGCGGGGGAGGATCTTTTGTCACTCTGCCTGGTGCTGTTTGCATTTGCGACGATTATCGGCTGGAGCTTTTATGGGGAATGTGCGGCGCGGTATTTGTGGGGCGAGAGAGGTGTAACGGTATTTCAGGTGATTTACATGGTGTTTGTATATCTCGGATCCGTCTGCTCGCTGGAGCTGGTCTGGAACCTGTCGGACCTATGCAATGCCTGCATGGCGGTTCCAAACCTTTGGTGTCTGTGGAAATTGAAAGAGCTGATTGTGGAAAAGACCCGGAACTGATCAGAGGTTCGGGTTCTTTTTATGGATTTTGGTGCTGGTAAAGCCGGAGCCTTTGACCTCATTTGCATCACTGATGATCAAAAAGGCATGGGGGTCGATTTCCATGACAATCTGATTCAGGGAAGCCATTTCGCGGCGGGAAACGACGGTCATCAGGACGGGCTGATCGGTCTGCAGATAGCCGGTCGTCGCATTTAAAAGGGTGCAGCCGCGGTCAAGACGGGTAAAAATTGCCTGTCGGATTTCTTCATAATGACTGCTGACGATGTCGGCGCGCGCCTGATGGGTGCCGATGACTAAAACCTTGTCCAGCACAAAGGTATAGATCATGACGAGCAAAATGCCGTAAAGACTTTCTTCGATGTCGGAAAAGAACATCTGCAGAACCAGGATGGAAAAATCAAACACATAGAGCGTTGCGGAAACAGGGAGATGGAATAGTTTTTTTAAAATCAGGGGCGGGATGTCCATACCGCCGGTGGATGCGCCTGCGCGGATGACAATGCCGATGCCGGCACCGATCATCATTCCGCCGAGGATCGTGCAGAGCATTGCGTCCTCCGTCAGGGAGGACAGCGCCGGGAACTGCTGCCAGAATGCGAGCAAGATCGGGTAAAAGAATGTGGACAAAAGCGTAGTCGCGGCAAACTTCCAGCCGAGCACAAAAAATCCGAGTAAAAAGGTCAGGATATTGAAGCACAGTACGAACGCTGTGATCGGCGTGTGGAACCAGTGCGCAGATGCGAGGGCCAGACCGGTCGTGCCGCCGGTGATGATGCCGGATGGCAGGATAAAGGCGACGACTGCAAGGGAATACAGGGCGTTTCCAAACAGAATCAGGAAAATCCGGAACAGATTTTTTAACGTATGGTGCAGCTTGGGTGACATGGCAGTTTCCTTCTTTCATTGTGATAATACAGTAAAGCGTCAAAAAAAGCGGGATATGTGAACCCCACACATCCCGCTTCCGAAAATTCTTTTTGTATTATAGCGTTCGAATGCAAAAAAGTAAACAGATTATGACTTTGTTATGGAAAAAAGTACAATTTGTGGATATACTGATATCAGAGTCAAAAGGTCGAAAAATAAAATTTTTCAATCGCGAGATTTGTGTCTGTGCGCACTTGACACAAACTCGGCATGTAAAAAAATGTGCGCAGAAATGAGAGGAAAATATGGCTAAAAATATTACCGTGGATAATTTTGAAAAAGAGGTACTGCAGGCGGCAGGCCCCGTTTTGGTAGACTTCTGGGCAACCTGGTGCGGACCCTGCCGGATGCAGGGACCTGCAGTGGAAAAGCTGGCAGAGGAAGGCTATAACGTCGGCAAAATCAATGTGGACGACGAGGGTGAGCTTGCAGAGCGCTATCATGTGATGAACATTCCGACTCTGATTATTTTCAAAAACGGCGAAGAAAAAGAGCGCATGGTCGGTGTACAGAGCAAAGATCTGCTGGAAAGCAAATTAAAGGCGCTGGCATAAGGCGTTGTGACAAAGCATTTGTTACAGGAAACGGCTTGCTTTCAGCCGTTGTCTTGGTACAATGAAATGGCATTACACAAAGCGGCAGGATATGCCGCATAGATACAAAGGGGAAAGAGGGAAATAACATGGAACTGGGAATTAACACAGATTTTGCAAACGAGCCGTGGGAACTGGAAGAAATCAAAAACAAGCTCCGCGAGATCGCAGAGGCTGGCTTTACGCACATTCACTGGTGCTTTGACTGGGATGGGGATTATCTGTACGCCCGCAGCGAAATGGAGCAGATCCGCAGCTGGATGGACGAGCTTGGATTGAAAGAAAAAGGACTGCATGCTTCGAAGGGCAGCCGCCGATTTGTAGAAAGATATGCAGAGGCACCTCATGGCAGAAAAGACTACCTGTCTGAGCTGGAGCCGAACCGTATCGCGGGCGTCGAGCTGATTAAAAACCGTGTGGAGCTGGTTCATGTGCTGGGAGGCAAGGAGATCGTGCTGCATATGTATCTGCCGACAAAGAGCTTTGAAGAAAAGCCGGAAACCAAAGAGCTTTTCTATCAGCAGGCATGCAAGTCTCTGGATGAGCTGCAGCCCTATTGTAAGGAGCTTGGGGTAAAGATCTGTCTGGAGAACCTGTTTGAAGCTTCTGCAAAAGACCAGATCGAGCAGTTTGATTATCTGTTTGGACGTTATCCCGCAGATTTTCTGGGACTGTGCATCGATACCGGACATGCAAACCTTGTCGGCGGCAACGGGTTCATCAAGCTGCTGGCAACCCGCTATGCAGACCGTTTCTTCTGCCAGCACCTACATGACAACAGGGGCTGGGGAAAAGAAGATGGCTGCGGAGACGCACACCGTCTGCCGGGGGAATGCAGCATTGACTGGAAAGAAACCATGAAGCTTGTCCGGGCGTCCGCTTACGAGCAGCCTTTCGTGATGGAAGTTTCCAAGCCGGAAGGGGAAGACTGCGCACATTACTTAAAGCGCGCCTATGAAGCAGGCGTTTGGATGGCAAATTTATAGAATTGATAAAGATTGTCCGGAAAGGGGGATCTGTATGCACTATGCGGAAGAAGAAATGCAGTATCATCTGCAGATTCATAACGGGCAGGTTGGAAAATATGTCATTTTGCCGGGAGACCCTAAACGGTGTGAAAAAATCGCCGCATATTTTGAACATCCGGTTTTGATTGCGGACAGCCGGGAATTTGTGACGTATACCGGAACGCTGGAGGGCGAGATCGTTTCTGTGACCTCGACAGGTATCGGCGGTCCCTCTGCGGCGATTGCGATGGAAGAGCTGTTCAAAGCGGGTGCGCATACGTTTATCCGCGTCGGAACCTGCGGCGGCATTGAAACAGAGGTACAAAGCGGCGATCTGGTCATTGCAACCGGTGCGGTACGAGCTGAGGGGACGAGCCGGGAATATGCTCCGATCGAGTATCCGGCAGTCGCAAACCTGGATGTGATCTGCGCACTGCGAGAGGCAGCCCGGGATCAGGCAATCCGATTCCATACGGGCGTTGTGCAGAGCAAGGACTCCTTTTACGGACAGCACGAGCCGCAGGTCATGCCGGTGGATTACATGCTGCAGCAGCACTGGGGCGCGTGGAAAAAGATGGGATGCCTTGCATCGGAAATGGAATCCGCGGCGCTGTTTATCGTGGCGCAGTATCTTCGGGTGCGCTGCGGCGCGGTATTTCTGACGATGGCGAACCAGGAGCGGGAAGTGCTCGGACTTTCTAACCCGGTCGTCCACGACACGGACATGGCAGTACGCGTCGGCGTGGAGGCGCTGAAAAAGCTGATCGCACAGGATCGCATGACGAAGCTGTGAGCCTGGGATCTGTCTGTTGAGCCGTGTAATCAGGGAGGGATGTTGTCCTGCACAGAGCATTTTCCTTGTCACCATAACAAAAAGAGCAGTCCCCGTGACGGTGGGAACTGCTCTTTTTTATACAGAATTTTTTAATTCTGTTTCATTCGTTTCAAAATTAAGCGATTTCGTTTACTGCTTTAGCCAGACGGGAAACCTTTCTGGAAGCGGTGTTTTTATGATATACGCCCTTGGAAGCAGCTTTATCGATAACTGTGGTTGCGTTCAGCAGTGCAGCCTTTGCAGCTTCCTTGTCCTGTGCTTCGATTGCAACACGAACCTTCTTAACAGCGGTCTTAACAGAAGATTTGATTGCTTTGTTTCTTTCAGCCTTGGTCTGGTTTACTAAAATTCTCTTCTTTGCAGATTTAATATTTGCCACGATGATACCTCCAATGAATTAACCCAAAAATGTGTGCTGTATCGTATTACATTAAAGCCGGACACGGACGTTCTAATGCAAACATACATATGTATTCTATTGGATGAAAAGAATTCTGTCAATAGATATTTTCTGGATTTTTGGAAAAAATGGGAATATAGTTCTTACAGTTCACTCGTACCGTTTGGAAGCAGATTTCATGCTCGCATGAAAATCTGCTTCCAAACGGTACGAAGGGAGCGCCACTTTATGAGCAAAAATGAGCTGCGAAGCAGCGGAGAGCGTCGAAGACGCGTTTTTGCGAATGGCGCGTGTGAACAGTAACATTTTCCGCAGATTTTTCCAATATTTCAGGAGGCGCATGATTTTTTCGTGAACACAAAAAAACAAACAGCAACGCAACATCTTTTCACCAATAAACAGCTTCGGACGCTGCTTGTCCCCATCATGGTCGAGCAGCTTCTGTCTTCCCTAATGGGAACCGCCGACACAATGATGGTCAGCAACGTCGGCTCCGCTGCAATTTCCGCAGTTTCTCTCGTTGATGCAATCAACATTTTAGTTATTCAGGCGCTCTCCGCGCTGGCGGCAGGCGGCGCGATCCTCTGCTCCCAGTACCTCGGCAGTCAGAACCTGAAAAAGGCGAAGCGTTCCGCAGAGCAGGTGCTTTTCGTTATGCTCGTCCTTTCCTGTTCGCTGTCGCTTTTATGCCTGATCTTCCGTTTTCCGCTGCTTCGTCTGATTTTCGGCACTGTAGATGCGGACGTTATGGCAAACTCCCAGATTTACTTTTTCTTCACGCTTTTGTCGTTCCCATTCATCGGTCTATACGATGCAGGTGCTTCCATTCTGCGTGCACAAAACAACACCAAAGGTCCTATGACGATTTCCATCCTTTCCAACTTCTTAAATATCGGAGGAAATGCGATCCTGATCTTCGTCTTTGGCATGGGCGTCGCCGGCGCGGCAATTTCCACCCTGGTTTCCCGTATTTTCTGTGCGATCGTCGTGATCTGGCAGCTGAGAAACCCTGCAGAACAGATTTATGTACGCAACTACTTTTCTATCCGTCCGGACTGGTCTTTGATCAAACGCGTTTTATTCATCGGCATTCCATCCGGAATTGAGAACAGCATGTTCCAGTTCGGTAAGCTCGCCATTCAGTCAACCGTCTCCACTCTCGGTACGGTTGCCATCGCTGCGCAGGCAATGACCAGTATCCTGGAGGCGTTAAACGGAATCGCCGCCATGGGTGTCGGCATCGGACTGATGACCGTCGTCGGTCAGTGTATCGGTGCAAAACGGAAAGATGAAGCGATTTATTACATCAAAAGGCTGTCCTGGCTTTCGGAAATCGTCATCCTCATCTCCTGTGCCGTCGTCTATCTGCTCGCAAAGCCTGTCACCATCCTCGGCGGCATGGAAACAGAAAGCGCCCGCCTCTGCCTGCAGATGGTCGCATTTATTACCATCACCAAACCGATTTCGTGGGTGCTTTCCTTTATTCCCGCCTACGGCATGCGCGCAGCCGGCGATGTAAAATTTTCCATGATTACCTCCTGCGCCAGCATGTGGCTGTGCCGGGTAAGCCTGTGCATCTTTTTATGCCGCTTCTGTGGCTTCGGTCCCATCGCGGTTTGGATCGGCATGTTCGCAGACTGGAGCGTGCGCGCGGTCGTTTTCATGCTCCGCTTCCACTCCCGCAAGTGGCTGCAGCACCATGTGATCGACTAAGTTCACCCGTGCCTTTTTGCAGACTGATTTCCTGCTCGCAGGAAAATTATAAAAGCGAACCGATCCATCCGATCAGTCCAAGCACCCAGCTGACGAAAATTCCGTACAAAATAACCGGTCCGGCGATCGTAAAGATTTTGCAGCCGATTCCGAATACCTGTCCCTCCTTCTGAAATTCAATCGCCGGGGCAGCTACGGAATTGGCAAAACCGGTAATTGGAACCAGCGCCCCCGCCCCGCCCCACTTTACCAGAGACGGATAAATGTTAAAGCCGGTCAGAAGTGCGCTCGCCAGAACAAGCAGAATCGCACACACGCTTCCTGCTGCCGCATCGTCCAATCCGTTTGACTTCGCAACGTTCAAAATAATCTGTCCTACCGTGCAGATTGCACCGCCCGTCACAAATGCATGCAGCATCTGCAATGCAAGATTGTGTGTCGGCGTCACCTGTTTGACATATTTTTCATACTGTTTCTGAAAAGACTGATCTGTCTGATAATTTTCCATAAGCTGTTCCTTTCCGAATCTGAATCTGCTGCACGATCCATCGTTTATAACGGAATTTTTACCGAAAAACAAAAATAGGATGCCAGAAATACAACAGGCTTCCAACTGCTTTTCCCATCGCAATGGAAATCACCATCAGCCCGAGTCCGTGCCGAAAACCGATCCGACGCGTCAGAATTGGAATGGAGTCCAGCATTTCTGCAATTGCAAGTGCCAGGCAGCCGACGAAAATTCCGGCAAACAGACCGGTCAGGGCTTCCGCCGTCAGAACCAGCCACTCAAAAGCCGCTCCCGCTTCCAACCTTTTCTGCAACCATTCCCTGCCAAAAATTACTGCACCCGGAAATACGCTTGCCAGACAGCCGACGAGCGTTCCAAAGACAACCATTTCCTCGTACAGAAAAATTTTTCCCCCCGTGTGGGTCTTTCCTGCAAAGCGCGGCACAAGTCCTACCGAAAGCAGCACCGTAAAAACGCCTGCCGAAACGAGAATGCCTGCGCCCAGTCCGACAACCACCGGCAAAAGCTTCGATAAAATCACAATTTTCCCCCTTTCAGACGTCCAGCGTCTTTTTTTCCCGATCTGCAGTTTCTGTCAATGCCTGATTGACGTCCGTTTCATATTTACGCATTTCCACTTCGATCGGTGTCGGATCGGACGTAATCCTCCTCCCGCCGATATGGTTGAAAAACACCAAAATGCCAAGTGCCAGACCAATCGAATACGCGATTTCCAGCGCTGTAACCGACTGCGGCTCCTGTCCGGTCAAAAGCTCGTAAATTTGCCCGAACACCTCGCGAATCCCGATATCGTTATGAAACGCCATGATCGTAAACGCTGCGCCAAAAAAGCAGATGCAGCAGACAAAGACGATTTTGCACACCTGCCAGAAGCCCGGATAACGACTGACTTTTACCTGCTCCACCACCGTTTCCGGCGCGCCGATGCTTTCCACCTCCAGATTCGGATTATCCTGCTGCAAAAGCGAAATCACAAAAAGCGCGCTAACCACCCGGCGCCCCTTGTCTTTTTCCTCAAATCGGAAAACAGGAAGCGTTCTGCATCGATTCTGCACGCTTTGCGTTTTACAATATAATTTTCCAAGATCGCTGATATGCACGCTTTCACCGGACAGCTCTGCGTTTTGCTCAAGCTTTAAATACAGCACTTCTTTCGGCATCTGTATGTTCCTCCTGTTTCACACAGTATGCACCCGGGCAAAAAAAGTTATGCAGATCAGATGTTTTTTCTTTTTCAGACTGTCTGCAAAAATCGTACCATCTGCCGCCAGCTGGTTCTACGCACTGCCCTGCTGCCATCGCTGCCGCCGAGCGCTTTCTACAGCTATGCAGTCCTCATCGCTGTCCTACACCCCCGACCGCTCTCGCATGCGGATCAGGATTTTCTTTTCCATCCGGCTAACCTGCACCTGGCTGATACCGAGTTTTTTGGCGATCTGGGCCTGCGTCTGATCCTCGTAGTAGCGCAGCCGGATCAGGATTTTTTCCTGTTCGGGAAGCTCGTCTATAAGCTGTTTTAACAGCATCCGGTCTACCAGCCGGTTCTTTTCTGCGTCCTCCCAGGTGTTGTCTGCAGACCGTGCCGCAAGCTGATCCATCAGCGCGATCTCTTTTCCATCCCCCTCATAGACCGGCTTTGACAGCGATTCAACCTCCCCGGCTGCAGCGACCGCCATGACCGCGTCTTCATAGGCGATTCCTGTTTTTTCACACAGCTCGCGCAGCGTCGGGTCGCGTCCCTCCTGCGTCTGAATGCGCGCAGCCTCCTGCCGCAGCTTATAATTCGCATCCTTTAATGACCGGCTGACCTTGACCGGTCCATCATCGCGCAGAAAACGCCGGATCTCTCCTGCAATCAGAGGAACCGCATATGTAGAAAATTTGACATCGTAGCTCAAATCAAAATGATCAATCGCTTTCATCAGTCCGATCGTTCCGGTCTGGAACAGATCCTCCGCCTCGTATCCCCGCCCTGCAAACCGTTTCACAATATGGTGAACCAGTCCCAGATTTTCTTCTATCAGTATTTTTCTGGCAGACGCATCTCCTGCCTGCGCCTTTTCGATCAATACTGATATTTCCATGTGCTACTCCTCTTCCTGATCCGGATCACTGACCCACGGCGCATTTCCCAGTTTCTTTTCCATGATCACACGCGTCCCCTGCCCCACGGTCGATTCCACCTCCAGGCAATCCATAAACGCTTCCATAAAAGAAAATCCCATACCGGAACGTTCCAGATCCGGGCGCGTCGTGAACATCGGCTCCATCGCCTGTTCCACATTTTCGATCCCGCAGCCCTGATCAGTGATTTCCATTTTCAAAAGATCCTTTTCCAGCACACAGGAAATTTCAATCGTTCCTCCCTGCTCCTTATATCCGTGGATGACTGCGTTTGTAACTGCCTCCGAAACGGCAGTTTTGACGTCCTCGATCTCTTCCAGTGTCGGATTTAAGGGCGTTAAAAACGCCGCTACAGCAACCCTCGCAAAGCCTTCGTTTTCCGGCAGGGCTTCAAATTCCACTTTCATGTTATTCATGCTTTTCCTCCTGATCTATCATCTCCACGATATCGCCGATGCCCGACATTTCCAAAATTTTCCGGATGCGCCGGTTGGCGTGAATCACATACACCTTGCCTCCAAAACAGGAAATCTTGCGGTAACGCCCCGCCAGTACGCCGATGCCGGAGCTGTCCATAAATTTTGTGTCGGAAAAATCAAACACGATGTGGCTGACGCTGTTGTCCAACATCATGTGATCCGCCCTCCTGCAGATCACGCTGCAGCTGTGGTGGTCGATTTCTTCCGGCAGGCGGATCATCAGATAGTGATCGATAATTTTATAATCCTCTTCCATGCTACTCTCCTTTTTCTATATAAATAAAGAGGACAAAAAGCTATTGTGCTTTTCATCCTCTTTTGTAAAATCCTTTTTAAATTGTCGCCTTTTAATTGTCCAGCTGATCCAGCGCGCGCTGGGACTGGGTTGCTTTTTCCGTGTTCGGGAACAGTTCAATTACCTTCTGGTAGGTTTCCTTCGCCTGGCGCTTGTTGCCGTTGTCGCGATAGGAATTTGCCAGCGCATAAAGCGCTTCACTGTTCGTCTCATCATAGGAAACCGCTTTCGTCAGGTTTTCAATCGCCGTCTCATAATCCCCGGAACGATATGCCTTGTAGCCGGTGTCATAATAGTTCGCTGCAAGGTCTGTGCCAGTGTCCTGCAAAAGCTGTTGATAGAGCTTACGCGCCGCCTCGGAGGTGTCGCTGCTCTCCATCGCATCGCGGCTGATCTTGTCCACCGCTTCGGAAAGTGCTTCGATATCGTCCGGCGTCTCCATATAGACACTTGCCGCATTCAACAACGCTTCTACCGCGCTCATGCTGCCGTCCGCGCCGGACAGCTTGCCGTTCTGCGCCGTCAGCTCGTCATTTTCCTTAGTCAGCGTCTCTATCTGCTGATTTAAGCTGGAAATCTCTGCATTTTTGCGGTCGGCTTCTTCCCCGACTGCTGTCAGCTTATTGTTTAACTCCGTCTGTGCAATCTGTACCCGCGCAGGCAGGATCAAAAACCAGGATACCGCTACACCGACCGCAAGACCTGCGAGCGTTCCCCACAGCCACCCAAAGCTCTTTTTCGGTTCTATCTGGCTGATCGGCTGAATAATCGTCTCATTGCCGCTCTGGTATTTGACGACTTCCTCGCCCTTTCCCTGTTTGCGGACAAATTTCCCGTCGTCATCGGTTTTTAACGCAATGTCCACTTCATGCATATACCGAAGCGCCGTCGTATTCGCGCAGTCGATCCGCAGGCAGCGGGTCAGCTCCTTGCGCGCTTTCTCCCAGTCCGCCGCATCCATGTACAAAAGCGCCAAAAGCAGATGTGCCTGTACAAAATTCGGATGGTCGGAAAGCACCTTTTTCAACTGAATCCGCGCCAGATCCTTGCTGTCCTGATAACAGTAGTTGAGCGCCTGATTATATTTCCGGCTCATCTGTGCAAACTCTTCCAGCTGCGTCGGACTCTTCTGCACTGCGTTGATGTAATCATCCGCGATATTTTTCTCCGGGCGGAGGTTTTTGCTGATGACCCATTCACTCAGCGCCGGAACGGTCTCGCCCATTTCAAAATAAATCAATCCCAGGAGGTTTCTCGCCTCGATATGATATTTGTTGAATTTCAACGACAGCTTCAGGCTCTCGATCGCCCCGGAAAGATCCCGGACACCGGCTTTATCCAACCCGTCATTATAATAGTAATTGGAAATGCTCAGAAGCTTCTTATATCTCGAAACATCTGCCCCGCAGTTCGTGCAGAAATTCTTTTCTGTCAGATCTGCTCCACAATTATAACACTGCATATATTTGCTCCTTTACTCTTTCTTCCCGGCGGCATCGGTCATTTCTTTTTCCTGCTCTTTGACCATGTCTACCAGAATATCCGTAAAGTCTGTCATATTGTGGTTTATAATCACATCCTCCGCCTCATCGATTTCAAGGCTGGGATGGAACTTTTTCAATTCTTCTTCAAAGTTGATCATGCGCATCCTCCCGCTTATCTGCTCTTATCCTCATGGATTCAATACCATTATAATACGCAGGGCACACAAAAAAATCAATCTAATTTTTCCGGAAATTCAGGAAAGCACTTCGCATTTTCGCGTTTTTCCGTCAGAAACTGCGGACATGCTGCAATCCCGCCCGGTTTACAGGAATGCAGCGTTGCATGAACAAAAACAGAGCGGCTCTGCCTTTTTCACAAAACCGCCCTGCACTTTTCTATTAATAAGAAAACATATTTCGCTGAAATCGTGTCTCTTCCCGCTTACTTGCGCAGCTGATCTAACCGTTCTTTTACCTGTTCCATCATCTGCGTGTATTTTTCCAGCTTGCCGCGCTCTTCTGCGATCTTGCTTTCCGGAGCCTTGCTCATGAAACGCTCGTTGTGCAGCATGCCATTTACTCTGGAAAGCTCGCCCTCAAGGCGCTTCTCTTCTTTTTCCAGACGCTCGATCTCTTTTGCAAGATCAACCAGCTCTGCAAATGGAATGTAAAGCGTTGCGTTCGGGATCACAACGGATACCGCGTCCTCTGCGATACCTGTCTTGTCCGCCTGACAGGTCACATCGGATGCGCTCGCCAGGGATGCAAAGAACAGCTTGCCCTCCTCGAAGGTATTTTGCAGCTCTTTCTGGTCGCTTACCACATAAACATGGGCTTTTCTGGAAGGCGGAACGTTCATGCTGGTACGGACGTTGCGGACGCCGCGGACAGCTTCCTTGAGGATTTCGATCTCCTGCTCTTCTTTCTCGAAGTGTCTCTCTTGCTGATAAACCGGCCAGGAGGAAATCATGATGGATTCCTCTTCGGACTGCAGGGTGCAGAAGATTTCTTCGGTAATAAAAGGCATATACGGATGCAGAAGTTTTAAAGCGTCGATCAGGACAGTTTTTAACGTCCACAGTGCAGCGTTCTGGCTGTCGGCATCGTCCGTCGCATACAGACGGGGTTTTACCATCTCGATATACCAGTCGCAGAATTCATCCCAGATAAAGTCATAAACCTTCTGTACGGCAACACCCAGCTCGAAGTTTTCCATGTTGTCGGTCACTTCTTTTACGACGTTATTCAAACGGGAGAGAATCCACTTATCGGCAGGCTCCAGATGCGCAGACGCATCCGCAGGAACTTCCTTGCCTTCCATATTCATCAGGATGAAACGGGATGCGTTCCATACCTTGTTTGCAAAGTTTCTGTTCGCTTCTACACGCTCCATGTAGAAACGCATGTCGTTGCCGGGCGCGTTGCCGGTGATCAGCGTCAGGCGCAGTGCGTCCGCACCGTATTTGTCGATGATTTCCAGCGGATCGATACCGTTTCCGAGGGATTTGCTCATCTTGCGTCCCTGAGAGTCTCTTACAAGTCCGTGGAACAGTACTGTTTTAAACGGTTTTTCGCCCATCTGTTCATATCCGGAGAAAATCATACGGATAACCCAGAAGAAAATGATATCGTAACCGGTTACAAGCACATCAGTCGGATAGAAATATTCCAGCTCCTTCGTCTTTTCCGGCCAGCCGAGAGTGGAGAAGGGCCACAGTGCGGAAGAAAACCAGGTATCCAGCGTATCGGGATCCTGTGTAAAATGTGTGCCGCCGCACTTCGGGCAAACAGTCGGCTCGGTGCGCGCTACCACGGTTTCGCCGCAGGAATCGCAGTAATAAGCCGGAATTCTGTGTCCCCACCACAGCTGTCTGGAAATACACCAGTCTTTGATGTTGTCCGTCCAGTTGAAGTAGGTCTTTTCCATGCGTTCCGGAATCAGACGGATTTCCTTATCCTGAACTGCTTTTACTGCGGGCTTGATCAGCTCGTCCATCTTTACAAACCACTGCTTTTTGATCATAGGCTCGATGGTCGTGCCGCAGCGGTCATGGGTGCCTACATTATGGCTGTAGTCTTCGATCCGGACTAACAGACCCATATCATCTAATTCCTTCACAATGGCTTTTCTCGCTTCATAGCGATCCATGCCTTCGAACTTACCGCCGTTTTCATTGATGGTTGCATCATCGTTTAAGATATTAATCTGCTCCAGGTTATGACGTTTTCCTACTTCAAAGTCATTCGGGTCATGTGCCGGAGTGATCTTTACAACGCCGGTACCAAATTCCATATCTACATAGGAATCCGCAACGATCGGAATCTGACGGTTTACAATCGGCAACAGAACCTTTCTGCCAACCAGATGCTGATAACGCTCGTCGGACGGGTTAACTGCAACCGCACTGTCGCCCAGCATGGTTTCCGGACGGGTGGTCGCAAATTCCAGAAATTCTGTCGTGCTTACCTCTCCGTTTTCATCGATCAGCGGATATTTGATATGCCAGAAATGACCAGCCTGCTCTTCGTATACAACCTCTGCATCAGAAATAGAAGTTTTGCAGACAGGACACCAGTTGCCGATTCTGTTTCCTTTATAAATCCAGCCTTTTTCGTGCATGCGGCAGAATACTTCCGTAACAGCCTGATTGCTGCCTTCGTCCATCGTGAAACGGAGTCTGTCCCAGTCACAGGAGGAGCCCAGTTTCTTTAACTGATTGATGATTCTCCCACCGTATTCCTCTTTCCATTCCCAGGCGCGCTTTAAAAATCCTTCTCTGCCAAGGTCGCGCTTATCGATGCCTTCTTTTTTGAGTGTCTCGATAATTTTAACCTCTGTCGCGATGCTCGCATGGTCTGTTCCGGGCTGCCAGAGTGCATTATATCCCTGCATTCTTTTAAAACGGATCAGAATATCCTGCATGGTATTGTCCAGCGCATGCCCCATATGCAGCTGTCCAGTGATATTCGGGGGCGGAATGACGATGGTAAACGGTTTCTTGCTCTCGTCTACTTCCGCATGAAAATATTTCTTATCCAGCCATTTCTGGTACAGACGATCCTCAATGCCATGGGGATCATAGGTTTTTGCCAGTTCCTTGCTCATTGTTTCCTCCATTTTCATTTTTGCCGCTATAGGGCTTTGGGACGCCGAGAGAAAAAATCAGAAATCCTGCGAATGAAAAAGAATGTGCCTTGGCACATTCTCGCGCCGAGGCGCGGTTGCTTCGGCAACC
>OGZW01000334.1_pt1 | contig 36606 bp, 26 predicted proteins | sample 1577001 | NCBI WGS metagenome assembly OGZW01 (sample SAMEA3541519, study PRJEB24748) | human gut metagenome | biome: human gut; feature: human-associated habitat; material: faeces | place: China | collected 2012 | reverse complement strand
AACGGCACAAAGAAGAACAGATAAATCTTGCCGAGCAGGAACTGAAACACATCGAGCATCTTGGCCTGGGGGTCCACCACAACGGCGACGTCTCCAGCCTCGGTAATCGCAAGCACCTCAGCCGGCGTCCGTGCCAAGCGAGCGCGAATGCCTTCGACCTCGACCTCACCCAGGCGAATGGCCTCGCAAAAACTGATTGTGCGGCGGATGCACGTGGGAACCGCGATATCGGCCATGACAACCGACACGCCGGCGCGCACCAAACGGGCAGCGACACCCGTGGCGATATCGCCAGCGCCGCGAACATAAACGAGCATTCCCGGGGCACCTCCCTGTGCTACGGTTTGAGCAGAGCAAAAGCGGTTCGACCGCTACTCTGATGATTATTTATTATCACAGTATTATACGGCGGTGAACAGATGGAAACGACGAGCGGAAACCTTGCCTCCGCGCTCAAGATCGAGCCGGGCATAACCGCAATTATCGGCAGTGGCGGCAAGTCGACCTTGCTGAAGACGCTGGGCCTTGAGCTTATGCGCGCTGGCGGCCGCGTGCTCCTCTGCACTACCACGCACATGTTTCCCGTCGCCGGCGTGCCATGGGACGGGTCGAGCCGTCGCCTGGACGCCGCGCCATGGAAGCCGGGGGCCCTGCATGTTCCCGGCTGCACCTGCGAGGCATGCGCGGGACTTGTCCGCGGAGGCATCTGCCAGGCAGGTGTTTTGGACCCGGAGACAGGCAAGCTCTCCGCCCCCGCCGAGCCGCTCGACCAGCTGGCACAGCGCTTTGACTATGTGTTGGCCGAGGCAGATGGCAGCAAGCGACTCCCGCTCAAGGCGCATGCCGCCTGGGAGCCGGTAATTCCAGCCGCCACGGCAAACGTTGTCTGGGTCGTCGGCGCCTCGGGGCTGGGCAAGCCCGTCGCCGAGGTTGTCCACCGCCCCGAGCTCTTCTGCGAGCGTTGCGGCTGCGAGCCCACCGACACTGCCACCCCAGGGCGCGTCGCCCAGGTGCTCAATGCCGAGATGCAGATGCTGAACCTCAACAATGCCCGTATCATGCTCAACCAAGCCGACACGCTTGCCGACCCAACAATGGCAGATCGCTTCGAGGCAGCCCTCAACCGCCCCCTCATCGCCACCAGCCTCCAGGGGTAGCAAATTTGGGACGGGGCTCTTTTTGCTACCCCGTCCCAAAAAATCATCTCCCAAATTAGCTACCCCGGCGGTCTTCCCGTTAGCGGGGCACGTAGCGGCCGGGTTGGGCTCCGGTGGGCTCGCCGTCGCGTGCCGCCAGCACGCCGTTCACAAACACGGCCTTGGCGCGGCCATGTGCCTCAAAGCCCTCGAGCGGCGTGTAGTCCACGGCCTGATGCTGCGTCGCGGCGCTGATCGTCCAACGCGCGCACGGATCCCACACGCACACGTCGGCATCGGCGCCCTCGGCAAGACAGCCCTTGCGCGGATACATGCCAAAAACGCGCGCCGGATTCTCGCTCATCAAGCGGCACAGATCCTCGGGACCCAGCTGTCCCTCAAAGCTCGTGGCAATCGCAACGGGACGATGCTCCACGCCGGGCCCGCCGTTGGGAATCGCGCGGAAATCATCGCGTCCTCGGTCCTTTTGCCCGTGCAGGTTAAAGCTGCAATGATCGGTCGCAATAGTATCGATCTCGCCAGCCACAAGCGCCTCGCGCAGCGCGGCACGGTCACCGGCATGGCGCAGCGGCGGGCTCATCACGTACTTGGCGCCCGCAAAGCCGTCCTCGCCCTGCTCCAGATAGCAGGTGTCGTCGAGCATCAGATACTGAGGGCAGGTCTCGACATAGATGTTCTTCTGCCCGTGCGCTTTGGCAGCGCGAATGGCCTCGAGCCCCAGCTTGGTCGAAAGGTGCACCACGTTGACCGGAGCGTCCCCGGCCAAGTGCGCCAGATACAGCAGGCGGCTCACGGCCTCGGCCTCACACACGTCCGGACGGCTGAGCGCATGGCCCTCGGGCCCGTGGATACCCTGCTCAAACACGCGCTTCTGCAGCGCGTTGACCAACGTGCCGTTCTCGCAATGCACGCACAGGATACCGCCCACGCGCTTGAGCTCCTCCAGCACCTCGAGCGTCTCGGCATCGTCCAGGCGCAGATGGTCGTAGGCAAAGTAGGTCTTAAACGACGACACGCCCGCCTCGCGCATGGCCGAAAGATCGGCGCGGTTGCGCTCATTCCACTCGGCAAGCGCCATATGGAAGGCATAGTTGGCGGTGCAGGTGCCGTCGGCGCGATGATGCCACTCGACCAAGGCATCGGGCATGGTCACGCCGCGATCGGCCGTCGCGTAGTCCACAATGGTCGTCGTGCCGCCGCAGGCAGCCGCGCGCGTGCCGGTCTCAAAGCTATCGGCTGTCCAATCCATGCCGGTCCAGCACTGCATGTGCGTGTGCCCATCGATAAAGCCCGGGAACACCCAGCAGCCCGCAGCATCCTCGACGGTATCGCCCTCGGCCGGCTCAATCGCCGCGGCAATCCGTACGATCTTATCGCCATCCATGGCAAGATCGGCGCGGCGAAGCCCTTGGGGCGTCACGAGTGCGCCGTTTTTGATGATGATCATAATTGCTCCTTATTGATTGATGCAGTTGGCCACGCGATCAAAATACGAGCAGGCGGCGATATGCTCCGTTATGCGTCGCTGTCCCTTGGCGGTATCGACGTCCCACAGCTCGTAGGCACGTGCCTCAACCAACGCAACGTCGGTGCGGCCCTTGAGAATCGACCCACCACCGTCCTTGCCCTCGAGAAGCATGAGCGAAGGGAACAGTTGCCTTGGGAAGAGCACCGGGCTCGAAGGCTCACCGTTGCACGCAAGACGCACCGGATGCCTGCGGCCACGCTCGTCAAATGCACGAACCATAGCCTCAAAAGAATCCGAACTCACGAGCGGCTGGTCACCCGGCAAAAAGAGGCAACCTTTCCAGTTGCGTTCGACTCCCCACGAAAGGCCCGCACGGACGCTTTCGCTGCGCAGCTCGCCATCGTGCAGCACGCACGGGCAATGCTTGTCATCACAAATCTGAGCGGCCTCGGGCCAACGCGTCGAAACCACGACGTCAAAGCCCCGGGGAACCGAATCAATGGTCCGGGCAATCAGCGGCTCGCCATAGATATCGGCGAGCATCTTGTTAGAGCCAAATCGCTTGCCCTCGCCCGAAGCCATAATGACGCAACCAAGTTTCATGGCGATACCTCCCCTGAAACCATCGTACCCATAACTCGCGTCGCGGGGCATCTACATCGAAAGCGCTTATCCCGCACGCCCACGATGCAAAAAGGGGCACCCCGCCGGTTGGCAGAGCGCCCCCTTTACATGGCTTACCTCAGCGCGGCTTTAGGCCTGGAACCAACGGGCGGTGTTGCGCTCGTCGAGGGCCTTGAGGGTAGCGGCGGGATCGGCAACCTTCTGCAGGAACATCATGGCTGCGATCGCGTACGGCTTGTAGCTGGCCTCCTTGTACATGCCCACGCGGTGCATGTCAAAGACGTCGGCGTTGACCTCGCCGTGCTCGCAAGAGACACCAGAGATGTCGGCGGGCAGCGGATGCATAAAGATGGTGTCCTGGCCGTTGGCGGTCTTCTCCATGAGCTCGGTCGTGGAGCACCAATCCTGATGGGTGGCGTTCTGAGCGAGCAGCTCCTTCTCGAGCGCAGCGATGCCGGCGTCGTCGCCCTCGGCGTACAGGTTGGTGCGCTTCTCCATGGCGGCAAACGGAGCCCAGCTCTTGGGGATCACGATGTCGGCGCCCTCGAAGGCCTCAGCCATGGTGTTGACCTGCTTAAAGGTGGTGCCGGACTCGGCGGCATAGCCCTTGGCGCGCTCGACGACCTCGGGCATGAGATCGTAGCCCTCGGGGTGGGCCAGGGTGACGTCCATGCCAAAACGGGGCAGCAGGCTGATCAGCGACTGCGGGCAGGACAGCGGCTTGCCGTAAGAAGGCGAATAGGCCCAGGTGACGGCAACCTTCTTGCCCTTGAGGTTCTCGAGGCCGCCAAACTCGTTGATGAGGTAGAGCATGTCGGCAGAGGACTGCGTGGGGTGGTCGGAATCGGACTGCAGGGAGATGAGCGTGGGACGGTGATCCAGAACGCCGTCCTCGTAGGCCTGCTGGACAGACTCGGAGACCTCGGCCATGTAGGCGTCGCCCTTGCCGATGTACATGTCGTCGCGGATGCCGATGACGTCGGCCATGAAGGAGATCATGGTAGCGGTCTCGCGGACGGTCTCGCCGTGAGCGATCTGGGACTTCTTCTCGTCCAGGTCCTGTAGCTCGAGGCCGAGCAGGTTGGCGGCCTTAGAGAAGGAGAAGCGCGTACGGGTGGAGTTGTCGCGGAACAGGGAGACGGCCAGGCCCGAGTCGAAGATCTTGGACGAAACGTTGTTCTCACGCAGCTCGCGCAGGGCGTCGGCAACGATGTAGAGAGCCTTGAGCTCATCGGTGGTCTTATCCCAGGTGTGCAGGAAGTCGCTGCCGTACATGCCCTTAAAATCGAGGCCGTTCAGCTGCTCGACGAGCTCGGTAAACTTGGCGTCCATGTAAATATCCTTTCCATAGATGAAACGATCGCAATGAGTAGATGTGCTCCGGCATGCGCGTGTGGCTAGAACATGCAGAGCGCTATGACGAGGACCCGCTACCGTTGAGGAAGCATGGGAGATAACGACCGCGGGCCCCAAGTCAACAGGGGGTGCCGGGGACACGAGCGGCCCCCGGCTCAACAAGATCAAGGAATGGGACTAGTCGATCTTGTTGTTGGTCAGACCGGCGCGGAACACGGTAGCGTCGCCATCGGCCTGGCTCGGATCGTAGAGGTTCAAAGCAGCAACATACATGGCGGCAGCGGTGACCAGGTCGTCCTTGTAGGTGACCTCGTTGGGAGCGTGAGCCTGAGACTCGGCACCCGGGCCAAAGCCGACGCAGGGGATGCCATAGCGGCCCTGGATGGAAACGCAGTTCGTGGAGAAGGTCCACTTGTCGCACAGCGGACGACCGGTGCGCTTGTCCATGCTGGGCTCGCAGCCGATGCGCTCGTCACCGAACATGGCCTTGTGGGCGTCGACGAGGGCCTTGACGTGCGGAGCGGTCTCCTTGTTGATCCACGTGGGGAAGTAAGCCTCGGTCTCGTAGACCTCGCCGGTCCAGGACGGACGGTCGTACATGTACATGGAGACCTTCACGTCGTCGCCGTACTTCTTGGCGGCCGGCAGGTTGCGGATCTCGTCCAGGCAGGACTCCCAGGTCTCGCCGGCGGTCATGCGGCGGTCGATGGAGATGGCGCAGGAGTCAGCGACAGCGCAGCGGCTGGGGCTGGTGTAGAAGATCTGGCTGACGGTGCAGGTGCCGCGGCCCAGGAAGCGGGCGTCCTCAAAGTGCTCGGGGTTGTACTTGGGGTCGAGCATCTTGACGAGGCCCTTGATGTCGGTCGACTCGTCGCAGCCGTTGTTGTTGAGGGCGCGGACGTCGGCGATGATGTCGGCCATCTTGTAGATGGCGTTGTCGCCGCGGTCGGGAGCGGAACCGTGGCAGGAGGTGCCGTGAACGTCGACGCGGATCTCCATGCGGCCGCGGTGACCGCGATAGATGCCGCCGTCGGTGGGCTCGGTGGAAATGACGAACTCGGGCTTAATGCCGTCCTTGTTGTAGATGTACTGCCAGCACATGCCGTCGCAGTCCTCTTCCTGGACGGTGCCGACGACCATGATCTTGTAGCCCTCGGGGATGAGGCCCATGTCCTTCATCATCTTGGCTGCGTAGGTAGCAGAAGCCATGCCACCCTCCTGGTCGGAGCCGCCGCGGCCGTAAATGATCTCGTCGGTCTCGTAGCCCTCATAGGGATCGGCATCCCAGTTCTCGATGTTGCCGATGCCGACGGTGTCGATGTGAGAGTCGATGGCGATGATCTTGTCGCCCTCGCCCATAAAGCCCATGACGTTGCCCAGGCCGTCGACCTTGACCTCGTCATAGCCAAGGCTCTCCATCTCGGCCTTGATGCAAGCGACGACCTCGCCCTCCTCGCAAGACTCAGAGGGGTGGGAGATCATAGCGCGCAGGAAGCGGGTCATGTCAGCGCGGTGAGACTCAGCAGCGTTTTTAATTGCCTCGAAATCGAGTTCCTTAGTCATAACAGTCAACCTTTCTACAAGGGTTTACCTACAGGTAGATATTTCAGATAGATCACTTGTGCCAAGCAGCGTGAGGTCGAGCACCCGGCAAGCAAGCAACCATAGGAGGCGGACGGAGGACTTTGCTCCGTCGCGAGTTCCGCACGAGCCGGAGAGCACTTAATGTGCTCTCCGTGCGAGCAGGACTGTCCGAGCAGGGAGTAAAGTCCTCCGGCTGCCTCCGGACAGGTCAGCCTGCTAGCAAGTCGGGTACTCGCCCTCCCAGACGATGCGACGGTACTGATCCGGATCGGTGTCGCCCTCGGTGGAGAAGCAGAGCACGGAGCTCGTCTTGTCCAGGCCGATGAGCTCCTTGAGCTCGGCGTACTCGGGGTCGAGCATGAGGGTCTCGACCAGACCGGTGGTCACTGCGCCGGACTCGCCGGAGATGACGCGCGGGTCGCCCTTCTCGGGAGCGCCCAGGGTGCGCATGCCGCGAGCGGTGACCCAGTCGGGGCAGGACACGAAGGCGGTGGTGTGGTTGCGCAGGATATCCCAGCCCAAGATGTTGGGCTCGCCGCAGCACAGGCCGGCCATGATGGAGGGCATGTCACCGTCCACGATGCGCGGATCTCCGTCGCCGGCGGCAGCGCCCTTGTACAGGCAGGCGGCCGGTGCGCACTCAACCACGACGAAGGTGGGCGGGTTATCGGGATACAGGTTGGTGAAGTAGCCCACCACGGCGCCGGCCAGCGAGCCCACGCCAGCCTGGACAAAGACGTGCGTCGGGCGGTTGATGGCCATCTCGCGCAGCTGCTCGGCAGCCTCGGAAGCCATGGTGCCGTAGCCCTCCATGATCCAAGACGGGATCTTCTCGTAGCCCTCCCAGGCGGTGTCCTGAACGATAACGCCGCGCTCGCAAGCGTCGGCCTCGGCGGCGGCCATGCGCACGCACTCGTCGTAGTTGACCTCTTCGATGGTCACCGTGGCGCCCTCGGCGGCGATGTTATCGAAGCGGGGCTTGGTGGAACCCTTGGGCATGTGCACGACGGCCTTCTGGCCCAGCTTGTTGGCAGCCCATGCCACGCCGCGGCCATGGTTGCCGTCGGTGGCGGTAAAGAAGGTAGCCTGGCCAAAGTCCTCGGCCAGCTGATCGGAGGTCAGGTAGTCGAAGGTGCACTCGGCAACGTCCTTGCCGGTCTCGTCGGCAATGTAGTTGGCCATGGCAAACGATCCGCCCAGAACCTTAAAGGCGTTGAGGCCAAAGCGATAGCTCTCGTCCTTAACGCACAGGTTGGACAGACCCAAGCGCGCGGCCTGGCCATCCAGGCGGGCAAGCGGAGTGACGGTGTACTGGGGGAACGACTGGTGGAAGGCACGGGCCTTCTTCACGTGGTCGAGGCTCATGATTCCCAAGTGCATGTCATCGCTCTTGGGCATCGTGTTGCCCGCCCACTGGATCTTATCGGCCATACGGTGAACTCCTTAAGTCCTCTCTTGCCGGCCCCCGCATACGCGTTTCAGCCCACTCCCATTCATGCGACTGAACTTTTATGTGGATGCCAAACAAAAAGTTTGTTAGCACTGTTCTATCACACTTTTTGATTGGCAAACCTAACAAATTGTTTGTTGCCGTAATCGGTACCTTTTCGCCGCCGAACGGTCACATAACGCAGCGACGCTTTCGTTATTTGCGAACAAGTGTGGTTTATGGCAAAGTGTGCCCAAACTAATTTTTAGGAAGGCACCCATGACCCCCGCACAGATTGAGTTTTACAAGCGCCTTGCACACGGCCTGGCGCTCCAATTTGGCCCCAACTGCGAAATCGTCGTCCACGACCTGGAAACCGACGATGTGGACCACTCCATCGTAGTGATCGAAAACGGCCACGTCAGCGGGCGCAAACTGGGTGACGGCCCCAGCCATATTGTGTTTGAGTCCATGCACGAGGGCACCACCGACGTGCACGACCGCGAGCCATACCTCACCAAAACCACCGATGGCAAGCTGCTCAAGTCCTCGACCATCTTTATCCGCAACGACGAGGGCAAGCCCGTCGGCATTTTGGGCATTAACTTTGACATTACGCTCATGAAGGCATTTGAGCGCTCGCTCGATGCCTTTACCGGCACCGGCGGCACGGGCTACACCGAGCCCGAGCCCATTACCAAAAACATCGGCGACCTGCTCGAAGACCTGCTGCACGAGTGCGAACAGTTTGTGGGCAAGCCCGCGGCACTCATGACCAAAGACGAGCGCATTCGTGCCATTGGCTACCTCGACCGTCGCGGCGCCTTCCTCATTTCCAAGTCGAGCGAGCGCGCCTGCGAGTTCTTTGGCATCTCCAAGTACAGCTTCTATAGCTACCTCAATGAGGCCAAGGCGGCAACAGGCGACAAGTAGGCACTCGCCTGGATTGCCCCTCCCCTTTTGGGCGCGAGTTCTGGAAAGCATGAATCCAAGACCGAGCCGCTTGGAAAGTTCCATATAATCGATGTCATTAGTATTTCGAAAGGGTGGAACAGAATGGCGTTGAGCAAGGCATCATGCACCGGTCGCGGATTGATTCCGGCAATTGGTGGACATGTGCACCGCATGTTCGATGAGGGTGAAGACGACCTGTTTTCGCTGAGCCTTGACGACGTGATGGATGATCGCCCGTGGACCGCCGACGAACTCATGGGCGGTGGGGCTCGCCCGTCAAGCCCCAATCCCGCACTTGCGCCTAAGCCCGCATCTGCGCCGACTCCTGCGCAGTCGCCTGTTTCGACGCCCGCGTCTGCGCCCACACCCACTCCCCGCCCCGCAAGCGACCCGTCCGAAACGGCGGCATTTCTCGCTGCAGCGACGCAGGGCAAATCGGCCGACAGCACCGTTATGTACAGCGCCCAGCAGTTGCCTGTTCCTGCGGCACGCAAGCCTCCGGTCACAAGGCTCGATGAGCCCGTTGCCCATCAGGTTGCCTACGATTCCTGGGCTGCAACCGATCTGGATGAGACCTCTACCGGCATGCCGGCGCTCGACGTTCCAGTTAACCCGCTTTTTGCCGCCAACACGAGTGCCGCGGACTATGAGAGCGGTACGGCATTTTCCGATTATTCCGATGGCTATGCTGGCAACGGTCGCATCGAGACCGAGGATTATGGCACCGCATCGAGCGATTATCTCAACGATCCGTACGCTGCCACGCCTGCACCGGAATATGACCCGGAGGCCGCGTCCGCGCCGGTGTATACCAAAAGCACAGGCGAAGAACGCTTCGCCGATTATTACGCCGAGGAAAAGGCGCTGCGTTTCTCGGAATTTCCGCAGGCAGTCAAGGTTGCCTTTATCGCCATTGTCATTGCCCTGCTCGGTGTCATTGCGTTTGAGGGATTCCGGCTGTTCTCCGGCCCCACCCAAGCGGAGTCGGAGACCCAGCAAAAAGAGGACGATAACGAGTATCTGGACATCAACACCCTCAAGGGCGACCCCAACGACGGGGACGACGAGTAGCGAGGGCTAAGGGAGGGTCGGAAGAGTCGGCGGCATGTTACGGCTCCAAAAGCCCTGCCATAAAGATGGGCAGATACAGCACGTCACCATCGCGGTGAAGATTACATTCCGCAAGTACCAGGGCGCGATCGATTCCGTAGCCCTTCGTCGCGAGCGCGTTGTCGAGCGCCGCATGGGACTTAAAGCTCTTGCCCGACTTGACCTCGATGGCAAGGACCTCCCCATCGAGCGTCTCCTCCACAAAATCGAGCTCGCCGACTTTTTTAGACGTAAAGTAGCGCAATCTGAATCCGTGGGCTTTGAGCTCTTGGGCAACGAAGCCCTCAAACGCCGCCCCCATGTTCATGCCAAAGGCGTCTTCCGCCTCCCCATCAAAAACGCCTTGGGCGACCCTTTTGGAATACGACGACATGAGCATTCCGGTGTCCAAGTAAAACAGCTTGAACAGATTTCGTTGCTCCCCCAATAAAAGGGGTGCCACGGGCGCCGTTACGTTATAGACGGGAAGCGCGACACCCGCCTCCGATAGCCAGAGAAAATGATCTGTCACCTGCGAAAAACGTTTGACACCGTTAATCGATGACAGTTTGAATCGCTTGTTTTTGGAGCCGGCCTCGCTGGGAATCAGATCATAGATATCGCGAATAACCAAGCGTAGCTCAGGCGGAGCGTACTTTGCGATGTCATCGCGATACAGGGCGTGAAGATCGCGATGGATGTTTCGAACCTCGTCGACATTGCGCGTCGCCAAGAAGGAATTGACCGCGTCGGGCATGCCCCCCACCACCACATACTGATGGAACAGATTGAGCAAGCGGTCATACAGATAGCCGGGGAGCTCCTTTTCGTCCTTTAGACAACCCCTGAGCATGTCAAACGCTCCGGCAGCAACGCCGCTTGCCCAGCAGAACTCCTCAAAGTCGAGCGGGTACATCTGGACCTGCTCGACATACCCCACCGGCAGGGAATCGATGCCCTCGAGCTCAACGCCAAGGAGCGATCCGGTAAGGATGTATCGAAAGTCGCCGCGCTGGACCAGGTATTTGATAAACGTCACCACATTGGGGCATCGCTGCACCTCGTCGATAACCACAACGGTCTTGTTCGCAACCATCGGCTGCGTTGCAGCAATAGACATGCGCATAAGCAGGTCATCCGCGCTTTTCGCCGCCAAAAACGAATCGCGCACGGACGCGTCGGCGATAAGGTCGAACGTCACGACATTTTCGAACGATTCGCTTGCAAAGACGTTGACCAAATATGACTTTCCTACCTGTCGGGCGCCCTTGACCAAAAGAGCCTTGTTGGGCGACAAGGCAAGCCAAGATTCAAACTGTGCTTTCGCTTTTCTCTGTAGCATAAGCGTACCCCTTATTACGTGCTGTTTTAGCACTAGGATACACTTTTCCGTGGTTGCTAGGTGCTCATTTCGACACTTTTTAGAGATTTTGAAGTATGTATTACGACACTTTTCCGTACTTTTATACCAGCCAATATTGCACTTTTCCGGATTTAGGCCGAATAATTGCCCGCGATTCCGACACCAACCGACCAAGAGCAGCCTCTCCCACCAGATGCGCTTTACGGTGAAGAGCCACCAACAAATCTGAGGCAATGAAGGCCGGGGGGCCAATCCCCGGCCTTCAACCTAGCACTGCTTTATAAGATCGAGCACCGCGGGAATGTCATCAGCGTTCCGAAGTGCGACATAGGTCGGTAGACCCGGGCCAAATCCGCCCTGTGAGCGCTTGTCCTGACACAGGCCCTCTGGATCCGTCAGATCGTCAACGCTCTTTGCCAGGCCGACGGCAATCCAACCACCGTTGCTGGTCCTGCCATCTAGAACGGCATGCAGTTTTCGCTTGCCCGACCTGAAGCCTACATAGTACTTGGCTATATAGGACTCCCACGAAGGGTCACCACTCAGAACAGACTCGCGCACCTCATCGAAAAGCTTCTGGTTGAGTCCGCCTTCAGCAAAAGTGGGGTGATTCTCCTGCAGAGTCCAGACAGGAGCCTCGTCAGACTCCCCGCGAGAGGGGCGATACTTGTCGACGACATCTGCCGGAAGATCGGGGTACTTCCATATCTCGCACGCCTCTTTCGCCAGCTCGTCCGCACGCTGCCTAATCTCCTCCTCGCCCCATTTATCATGCGAGGCGATCGACTTGTTTAGGTAGAGTGGGCTGCACATAAGTCCCACGTTCGGAAGATTGAGCTTGTCCGAGAACGACCGGTTTGAGTACTCCTGGTTGTAGCCCGTCAGCGTTAGATTTCCCAAGTTGTTGCACAGCCTGTCGTGGATGTCTTCCCAGTTCTCGCCAAGCGATTCCTTCCAACCGTGCTCATCATCAATCGTCTGGGGCATGACGTGCTCGATCTGGTAATCGTCAGCCGAGATGGACTCCTTCGGATGGTGCCAGTTCTCCATGCGTTCCAGGTAATAGCGCTTTTTAGAGAAGCGGTTGTAGCAGTCACGCGTCTTAAACTCCTCGACAAAATGTTCGTCCGTCGGGAAGTACGCGGTCATACCACCGCTATGGATAAGGAGCATCGCCGTAACGTACTCCTCTATATCGTCCTGCTGCTCGAGATTGCGATACATGCCGGCAAAGAAATTATTTAGGCCCGTGGTAAGCCTGCCGCAAACCGCCCGCCTGAACAGAAACGACTCGATAGTCTCGCAGATACGAAGAAACGCATTGCGGTCAATCCTGCCTCCTTCATAAACCGAGTAAAGCAGCATCAGCAAAGGTCTGACCGGTTTCACATAAAGACAAGTAATCCTGCCGAACACTCGGCGCAGCCCCTCGTCTTTTTCCTCGCCAAGGAACAGCCTGGCATATCTCTGCGCATATTCGCGGAGCTCCTTCAGCAGGCCCTCGGTATCTCCATCGTAGTCATCAGCGAAATAGCGTTTGAACTCGTGGTAGGCCTCGTTTTCCTTCGGCATCCTATTGGGAACCTTGAGCCACAGCCAGTACCAGATAAATGCATTGAACTCTTCCTCGCCGCCTTTTCCGAACAAGCGCTCGAGCGGATGCCAGTAACCCTCGTAGAGCTTGGTCTGCTCGTCGTTGGGAAGCGACATAAGAACGTAGTTACGAATGAGGTCAATAGGCGTGAGCGGCTTACCCTTGGAGTTCATGGACTCAAATATGAGCTGGGCATTATCAACGCCAGCGGTGAGCTTAGTGTCGATGACCTGCACGCGGTTTAGCCCCGCCCAAAGCCTTGCAGGGTCGAATGATTTCCCGTGCATCTTCTCGCGGAAGAACGCATGGTTCTCGACAATCCGATCCGATTTTTCATCTGGCACGGGAGACCCAGACACGATGGAGAACAGCGTCTCTTTATCGTCCTGCGAGAGCACCAGCTTGTAGCGCGCCAGACCGTTGTAGTCATCATCGTTAAAGAGGTAGTTCTTCCGCAGTGCTGAAATCTTGAGATCGCCAAGGAAGCCGGCCTTGTCGGGGTTGCTCTCCAAATAGTCAGCCAAAGCTGCAATCATCAACGAAAACGTCGTCATGCGCTGCTGCCCGTCAATCAGAAGCACGCGCGAAATACTCGTGGCAGAGCTCTCGGACTCGGGGATATAGAGCATCGACCCCACGAAGTGCGATACGTCATCACGACCCGCTCGCATAACGTCATCCCAAAGCACCTCACACTCTTTTACGCTCCACGAGTAAACTCGCTGGTACACGGGAATGACAAACTGCATCTTCGCCACACCCATAAGGTCGAGTAGATTTGCCTCGGTTGCTTTCATTTACGGTTGTCCCCTCTTATTTACATCGCCTGCAATTGCCCCGTCAATCAAAACACTGGAGATGAGATTGTGGGCAAGCCGCGTGGTCAGTATCCGCAAAGAGCTAAAAGGCAAATAGTCTTTTAGCGTCCTTATCACAAATAATACGTGCACCTTCACTATTTGGCGGTATTAGACAATAGCTAAATGAGTATCGGTTATCATAGCGTTAGCGCTTACGACCTCCTTTTTGCTGGCATACGTCAGCTTAGAATCCCGACAAAGGAGGAAAAGATGAAGTACACGCCTAACGATGAGGTCGTTCTCGCCGTTATAGATGCTATTGTGGCTATCGCAACCGCATACTTTAAGTATCGCGGCAACGAGACGCCCAGCAGCTAAACGACGGAAGCGCGTCGGCACGCGGACTCTCGTTCGCGTGCCGTTTTCTTACCAAAACCGCACCCGTTCGCCGTTACGTTTTACAAAGAACAGCTTAGACGGCATATTATCGCGACCAACTACGATGAGGTCATCCTTGCTGGCAGCCTCAGTCAATTCCCGTTCACGGGCGCCACGATAGCTGTCAACTCTAACAAATAGCACCTTCGAAGAGACTAGGCCGTAACCGTCATACTCTATGGCAGGTTGCTCGAAGGGCCTAACTGCTTTCACAGGATTTCGACCCTCAAACTCCAAAACAAAGTCAGTCAAAGGTATCTCGGCTAGCTTCATATACATTTCGCTATAGGAAACGTGCTTCAATCCAAGCGTTTCAAGCGCCTTTTCCTTGCTTCCTGGGATAACATAACCGCCCAATAGGTAATACAGAAGCGCAATTGCATCTTGCCTAATCCTATTAACTTCATCCAAATCCGTAAAGTTATCCTTGTGGAAATAGCCATTCCTATCTTTACCTGCAAAATCCCTTATCTTGAGAAGCACGAAATGTCTTCCCTCGTCGCTAATCCTCCAAGCCTCTTTATTGTCATGGAGAAGATTCGCAAGAGCGACCAGGGTTGTCGAAAACCACCGCTTATTTGATTCGACGAACTGGATGTGTTTAGCCTCTCGAGACCAATCGAATGGTCTCTTGTATACGACTGCCCTATTTCCTTTCTTAGCTGTGGCAATGAAGAGTTTTTCTGATCCCGGCTCGCCTAGCGTAGCAAGCATAAGCTCATATGCGAGCTGCTCAACCGCCTTTATATAGCCACAAACAATTGAAGTGTAATCGAACTCTCCGCCCCGCAAAAAAGACCTGCGCAGGTACTCCGATGTAGTAAGACATCTTGCAAAGCCCTTTGTTCCAGCAAGGCAGTGTCCGAGTCCATCATCGAAGAAAGCTGTATTGAGCACTTTTCGATCTTCGTCGACAAGCCTGAACGTGGTGTGATTTGATTGAACCGTGTAATTCGACTCAGAAAAGCCGTCAACAGTACGACGAACTTCATCTACCAACGAAGCCCTGAATGGCGCCAAACGAGGCATGGAGAGGCTAGAAATGGCCTGTAGACCGATGATATCCTCTACCCTGGCAACTGCATCTCGAACGCGATAAACAAACTCATCGTAGAGATCCTCTGGGAAGAACTTTTTGAAAAAGCCGCTCGATGGTATTTGGAATACGCTATCGAATCCTTCGACACGCAACTCGTTGGGACATCGTTTTAGCCCCTCAATCTCTGCTGCAGACCAGTCGATAACGACAATCCTGCTGATTCCCCATGCATCTAGGATTTTATCAACTTTCATAGCGGTAAATGAGTCCGGAAGGGTGTATCGATACCCTACGGTTTCGCAATTTGTTGAAATTAGAAACTCAATAGGGTTCGTACTTTCGTGCCTCTCATTATTCGACCCAACAACAGCCGAGCCCTTCGGCCAGGCAGCGTCAATACCATAGAGAGCGAACAAGGATCCGAGTATTGGATTGACTATGTTATTTCTAACGGAAAACTCGAGAGATGCCTTAAAGAAATCGTATTCACCTGCTCTTGCGATGGCTGAATCAGCGTCGCAAAACCGCCGATTCGTCTCCGGAGCTTTTCGCCATTCCAGTGCTCCCTAAATATGTAAGTCGTTCGCAATGCAGAGGCAATCTGTTCGTCAATCAACGCAACTGCCTTTTCTAGTTGGGCGTCGGCATTCATCGTTCGCCTTTCGTCAAAAGCCACCGTATCGTTATTATGTCAGCGAATTCTGATGGCTGGTACATTGCTTTCAGCAAAGTCTCTTGCGGAATTGGATACCGATTTACATTTAGATGCCCCCGTTAAGAAAACGCACTTGAACATCTTGCTCTGCAGGCAAAGCCGCACCGGAGTGATGCGGAGGTCTGCGCGGGGTTTCACGGGTTCCCTTGACGCGGCCCAGCGGAAGTGCCACCCGGCATCCCTTCCATAACGCACGGGTAAACAAAGGGAAATAGCGCCACCCACCGTGCAAGGAAGGACGCCACCATGGATCTCACGAAAACGGCTAGAGAAATTACCCGTCTCATGCTCCCCTACCTGACCACGCAGCAGAACCGCCAGCTCAAAAAGGTTTTATCGCACTGCCTTTTCGATGAAAGCCAATTAGCTGAAGACTGCGGCGACGGTGAAAGCGAATCATTCCTGGATCTTTTTCTGTCTGCAAAACGCCTCGAAGGCTGCTCGGATAGGACCATCTCCTACTACGAAACCACCATCAATAAAATGCTTGAATCATTCGATACACCAGCTTGCGACCTGGGAACCGAAGAGATTAGGTCCTATCTTTCCGACTATCAGCAAAAAGCCGGCGTCAGTCGCGTCACCGTCGACAATGTCCGAAGAATCATCTCAAGCTTCTACTCATGGCTCGAAGACGAGGACCATATCATTAAGAGCCCGGTTAGACGCATTAAAAGAGTCAAGGCTCCGCAACCCATAAAGGAAACGTATAGCGATGAAGTCGTTGAGATTCTTTGCGATAACTGCGGGTCGCCCCGAAACCTTGCCCTGATCGACCTGTTGCGCTCCACGGGCATGCGTGTGGGCGAACTTGTCTCGTTGGACAGGAGCTCCATCGACACCATCAATCGTGAGTGCATCGTACACGGCAAGGGAAATAAGGACCGCATCGTATATTTTGACGCAAAGACTAAAGTCCATATTGAGAATTACCTGTCAACCCGAATGGACAGCTCGGAAGCACTCTTCGTATCGAGCAAGGCGCCACACGAGAGGCTACAAATTGGCGGCGTCGAGGCGCTGCTTAGAAAACTGGGGCGCGAGCTTGATTTAGGAAGGGTCCACCCTCATAAGTTCAGAAGAACGCTTGCTACAAAGGCAATCGACAAAGGAATGCCCATCGAACAAGTCCAGGTGCTCCTTGGCCATAAAAAAATAGACACCACATTAAGGTACGCGATGGTCGACCAGCGCAACGTCAAAGCATCCCACCGCAGGTACCTAACTTAAATTTCGATTTGTCGACCTGGGCGACGAAGTCGGCGAACTTCTGCTGACGTTCTTTTGAAGCCACCTTGATTGGCAAGCTACACAGATCGTCAAAGTCGAGAGCGCTTGTACTTACGCTCCTGACCCCAGCCAATAGTCGCTGCTCATGCGACCTTATTGCCCAAAGAAGGTAATTAGCGCCGAACTCCTCATTTGGAATGAATGCTTTGATATCTTGGTTAATGGCCACGGTCTTGTTGCATATTGCAGTAGAGACCTTTCGTTGAAGAAGCGCGCTTCTGGTAACCACCAGCACCGAATTCTGGGGAATAAGCTTCACTCCAGCCTCCTCCAATGCCGTATCGCTTAGCCAAAGAGACCCGGATGACACGGAGTCATCTTTTACATCTCCCGATTTAATGAAAGGAACGTTTCCTCCGTAATACTCCGGATGCTTCATTGAAGGCGTTTTTCCTCCGCAAATCGATGCACAGCAATCTCTAAGAGCTACGACCTCACCATCACTTTGCAAAGTAAACATCTCGACAAATTGTGATTTACAGGCGCAGGATGTCTGAATGGGAGGCGATGCTCAGCTCATTTATCTCGGCAAATATGACGGTATAATCACAAGAGCTGTAATTTGTATTTTTGAGCTCATAGGTACCTGAATGACTGAAGAACCGATAAGTAAATCCGAGCTGGGAAACCACTTACTCGGAGCCTGCGATATCCTGCGTGGCCCCATCAACCAGGACGAGTACAAGAGCTACATCACACCGTTGCTCTTCTTCAAGCGCATCTCCGACGTCTACGACGAGGAGACCACCGAAGCTCTAGAGATGTCGGACGGAGACGAAGACTACGCCGCCCTGCCCGAAAACCACAGCTTCGCGGTGCCGGACGGCTGCCATTGGCAGGATGTGCGCAACACCGGCGCAAACGTCGGCAAGGCAATCGTAGACGCCATGGTAGGAATCGAACGAGCCAACCCCGATACCCTCAGCGGCCTCTTCAGTAGCTTCGACGATGCGAGCTGGACAGACAAAGGCAAGCTCTCCGACGAGCGCCTGAAGGACCTCGTCGAGCACTTCTCAGCAAAGAAGTTCGGCAACAGAAACTACAGCGCCGACATGATGGGCGACGCCTACGAATACCTGATCAAGAAGTTCGCCGACATGCAGAAGAAGAACGCCGGCGAGTTCTACACCCCGCGCGAAATCGTCAAGATGATGGTCTCCCTGCTTGAGCCGAAACCTGGCGAGACCGTCTATGACCCCGCCTGCGGCACGGGCGGCATGCTCATCGAAGCCGTGCGGCAGATGGACAACTCCAAGCTCGCCTACGGAAAGCTCTATGGCCAAGAGAAGAACCTCAGCACGTCCGCCATAGCGCGAATGAACCTGTATCTCCACGGCGCGAAGGACTTCCGCATCGCCCAGGGCGACACCCTGCGCGAGCCCGCCTTCCTTGCCGGGAACACCCTCAGGTCGTTCGACTGCGTCCTCGCCAATCCGCCTTTCTCCCTTAAGAACTGGGGGTCCGCAGAGTTCTCCTCGGACCCATGGGGCCGCAACATCTGGGGTGTCCCCACCGACAAGTCGGCAGACTTCGCATGGGTGCAGCATATGGTCTGCTCCATGGACGAGAAGCGGGGTCGCTGCGCCGTAGTGCTGCCCCAGGGCGCACTGTTCCACGGCGGCAAGGAGGGTGCCATCCGCAAGGAGCTGCTCAAGTCAGACAAGGTCGAGGCAGTGATCTCGCTCGCGAGCGGCGTCTTCTACAGCACCGGCGTCTCCGCCTGTGTGCTGTTCCTCCGGAATGACAAGCCTCCGGCGCATCGGGGCCGCGTCTGCATCATCGACGGTACCGAGATCTTCACCGCCCAGCGCGCGCAGAACATGATCTCGGAGGAGAACGCTCAGGAGATGCTCTCCCTCTACCAATCCTACGAACCCGTCGTAGAGAAGTGTGCCATCGCGACGCTCGATGAGATAGAGCGCGAGGGTTACGTGCTCTCGGCGAACAATTACGTCGAAAGAAGGCGCGAGGAGATCGAGCCGCCGGCGGAAACCAGGAAACGTTTCTACGACCTCCTTCGCCAGACGAGGAAGTCCGAGGAGAAACTCCTTGAGCTGCTCTCAAAGGGAGGCTATGTCGATGGAGAGTAGAATCCCCCAGGAAGAACTGAACAACCATCTATGGAACGCAGCGGTTCTGCTGCGCACCTACATCGATGCCGGCTCGTACAAGCAGTACATATTCCCGCTGCTATTCTTCAAGCGCCTCTCAGATGTTTACGACGAGGAGACCGCCGAGGCATTGGAAGCCTCTGACGGAGATGCGGAGTTCGCCGTCCTTCCCGAGAACCACAGTTTCGCAATCCCGGACGGCGCCCACTGGTGCGATGTCCGGGAGACCACGGAAAACATCGGTAAGGCCATCGTGGGCGCCTTCCGCGCCATCGAGACGGCCAACGGCTCCAAGCTGCGTGGCATCTTCGGCGACGCCGCCTGGACTAACAAGAAACGACTTCCCGACCGCCTGCTCAAGGACCTCATCGAGCACTTCAGCGCTATAACGCTCTCCATCGCCAATTGCCCCGAGGACGAACTCGGCCAGGGCTACGAGTACCTCATCAAGAAGTTCGCAGACGACTCAGGGCACACGGCACAGGAGTTCTACACCAACCGCACGGTCGTCCACCTGATGACCGAGATTCTCCAACCCAAACCGGGCGAGTCCATCTACGACCCCACCTGCGGCAGCGCCGGCATGCTCATCTCCTCCATTGCCCACCTCAAACAGCACGGAGAGGAATGGCGCAATGTTCACGCCTACGGACAGGAGATCAACCAGCTATCCTCCGCCATCGGACGCATGAACCTATTCCTGCATGGCGTCGAGGACTTCGAAATTGCAAACGACGACACGCTGCGACACCCAGCCTTCCTCGAGGCGGGAAAGCTGCGCACCTTCGATATGGTGCTCGCCAACCCTCCCTACTCGATCAAGCAATGGGACCGCGAGGCGTTCTCGGCGGACCCCTACGGCCGCAACTTCCTCGGCACCCCGCCGCAGGGGCGGGCCGACTATGCCTTCATACAGCACATCCTCAAGAGCATGGACCCGAGGAGCGGAAGGTGCGCCATTCTTCTTCCCCATGGCGTACTCTTCCGCAACGAGGAGTCTGAAATGCGCGAGAGGCTTGTCAGGAGCGACCTCATCGAGGCCGTCATCGGACTCGGCCCCAACCTCTTCTTCAACTCGCCGATGGAGGCGTGCATCCTCATCTGTCGCAGCGTGAAGGTGCCGGAGAGGCGCGGGCGCATCCTGTTCGTCGACGCCTCGTCCGAGGTCACACGCAAGAACGCCCAGAGTTACCTCGAGGACGTCCACATCGAGAGAATAGTCGGCGCATACAGCTCGAACGAGGGCATCGACGATTTCTCGGCCTACGCGACGATCGACGAGATCGAGGACAACGCGTCCTCGCTCTCCATACCCCTATACGTAAAGAAGGCCGGCGACGCGGAGTCGGATGACCGCAGCATCAGCGAGGTCGTCTGCGGCTGGCAATCCGCGGCTGCGAGGGCAGCAGGCCTACTCGGCGACGTAGCAGCTAAACTCCGCAAAAGCGACGGTGAATAAAATGACACGAGTTCGTCTGGGCGACGTCGCCCGCGAGGTAAGAAAGAGGACTATCGAGGGCTCCGACCTTCCGACGGTTGGCCTCGAGCACCTAGATCCCGGTGAGGTCGAGCTGACGCGTTGGGACGAGGACGTGGAGACGACCTTCACAAAGGGGTTCGAGAAGGGTCAGGTATTGTTCGGCCGCCGCAGGGCCTACCTGCACAAGGCGGTCGTCGCGCCGTTCGACGGAGTCTGCTCGGGCGACATCACCGTTATAGCCGCCGGAGACGGGCTCTCGCCGAGGCTCCTGCCGTTCATCATCCAGAACGATGCCCTGTTCAAGCACGCCGTCGAGAAATCGGCGGGCTCCCTTTCGCCGCGCGTAAAGTGGCAAGGGCTCGCCGAATTCGAGATCGAGCTCCCGGGTATCCAGGCACAGGAGGGGCTTGCCGACGTCCTCTGGGCAGCCCAGGAGACAAGGAGACGCTACAAACGGCTCCTCGCCACCTGCGACGACGTCGTCAAATCACAATTTGTCGAAATATTTTCCGAGAAAGAGTTTCCGCTGATTCCCCTCTCGCAAGCATGCACGAAAATTACTGATGGCACCCATAAAACGCCCCAATATCAAGAAGCTGGAATTGCATTCATTTCTGCGAAGAATGTCACATCAGATGGCAAGCTAGATTTCAGCGACATCAAGCATATAAGCACGGATGAATATGAGTCCATTCAAAAACGTTGTGAAACCCAAATCGGCGATGTGCTTCTTACAAAAAGTGGATCACTTGGTATGCCGGCTATTGTCGATGTCGATTTTCCAATCGGTCTATTCGAAAGTCTCGCTGTCCTCAAATACCGTCGCGACATTCTTGATGGAGTATTCCTACGAGAACAACTAAAAAGCGCAAGAGTGCAGGACCAATTTACAGGCGGCGTTAAGGGGATTGCTGTAAAACACCTCCATCTAAACGTAATTGGAAGGACGAGCATTATAGTTCCCCCGCTCGAACTCCAGGAGGAGTTCACCGACTTCGTGCTTCAGGTCGACAAATCGAAATTTGCCGTACAGCAGGCACTCGACGAATTGAATGCGACAACGAAGAAAATTTTGAACCAGGAGTTAGGACTCGGAGATGTTTAACGAGGACAACACCGTCGAGCAAATGAGCGTCGAGGCGCTTGCCAGCCTTGGCTGGAGATACGTTGCTGCCGAAGACCTCCCGCGCCGCCATGCCGACGTCATGGTCGAGCCCATGGTCAAGGATGCCCTCATCAGGCTCAACCCAGAGATCGCAGAAGACCCTGACCGCGCCGATGAAATCATCTACCAACTCAGGGCTCTCGTTCAATCTGCAAGCCCGCAGAACCTGGTCTCCACCAACGAGCGGTTCAAAAAGTTCGTCTTCGAGGAGAACTCATTCCCCTACGGCAAAGACGGTCGCATGGTTCCAATCCGTTTCTTTGGCACGGCGGCGGACGGTGATCTCGACAAGAACGAGTGCATCATCACCAACCAGTGGGTCTATCCCCAGGAACAAGGTGGCAAGCGCCTAGACCTGGTCCTTCTTGTCAACGGATTCCCACTCGTCATTGGCGAGTTCAAGACGCCGGTACGCGATTCGATAACCTGGCTCGACGGCGCCGGCGACATCGCTAAATATGAGAAGAGCATCCCGCAGATGTTCGTCTGTAGCGCCATCAACTTCGCCAGCGAAGGAAAATGCTATCGCTACGGGTCGGTGAACATGCCTCCCGAGATGTGGGGACCCTGGCATGAGGGCGACAAGAAGAGCGAGGGCACACTTGCCGACGTCAAGAGAAGCATGGCGTCCATGCTAACCCCCACGAACGTCATGGACATTTTCCAGTTCTTCACGCTCTTCGCCACCGACAAGAGGCATCGACGCATCAAGCTGATCTGTCGCTACCAACAGTTCGAGGGCGCGAACCTCATCGTGGACCGCGTCCGCGCAGGATACCCGAAGCGTGGCCTCATTTGGCATTTCCAGGGCTCAGGAAAGTCACTGCTCATGGTATTCGCCGCCCAGAAGCTGCGCATGGTCCCCGAACTCAAGAACCCGACCGTCGTCATCGTGGATGACCGAATCGACCTCGAGACCCAGATTACGGGGACCTTCAACGCATCCGATATCCCCAACCTCGCAAGCGCCGGCAGCAAGGAGGAGCTTGAGTCCTTCTTCAAGCAGGACATGAGAAAGATCCTCATCACCACCATCTTCAAATTCGGCGAGGTTGCGGGGACACTCAACGACCGTGAGAACATCATCCTCATGGTCGACGAGGCGCACCGCACCCAAGAGGGCGACCTCGGCGAGAAGATGCGACTCGCCTTGCCAAACGCTTTCTTCTTCGGCTTGACCGGCACGCCCATCAACCGAACCGACAAGAACACGTTCCACACCTTCGGTGCCAAAGAGGACAAGTCCGGCTACATGAGCCGCTATTCCTTCGCCGACTCCATCCGCGACCACGCCACATTGCCGCTCCATTTTGAAACTGTTCCCGTCGAGCTCCACGTCAACCAAGAGGTCGTGAACGCCGCCTTTGACGAAATGACCCGAGACCTCAGCAAAGAGGACAAGGCGGAACTTACCAGGCGCGTCAAGATCGAGTCCGTCATGAAGGCCCCCGACCGCATCCACAAGGTATGCGAACACATCGCCAAGCACTTCAAGTCAAAGGTTGAGCCCGACGGCTTCAAGGCGCAGGTAGTCTGCTACGACCGAGAGTGCTGCCTGCTGTATAAGGAGAAGCTCGACAAGCTCTTGGGCGCTGATGCGGTCGCAATCGTCATGGACACGAACAACGACAAGGAAGACCGCTACAAGGCATACCGTCGAGATCGCGATGCCGAAGAAAAGCTCCTTGACCGTTTCCGCGACCCGGACGATCCGCTCAAGATTCTCATCGTCACTGCAAAGCTGCTCACGGGGTTCGATGCGCCCATCCTGCAAACTCAGTACCTTGACAAGCCCTTGCGCGACCACACGCTGTTGCAGGCAATCTGTCGAACCAACCGCGTCTACAACGACAAGAAGACATTCGGTCTCATTGTCGACTATATCGGCCTCTTCGACAACGTCGCCAAGTCTCTGCACTTCGACGAGGCCGAGGTGAAGAAGGTCATAACCAACATCGACGAGGTAAAGGCCGAGCTACCCGGGCTTATGCATTGCTGTCTTGAGTACTTCTCAACGGTCAAAGACCGCCGCAGCGCGGATTGGGAGTCCCTTCTCGAAGCTCAACAATGCCTGCCAACGACAAAGGTGAAAGACCAGTTTGGGGCCGACTTCTCGGTCTTGAACAGAGCGTGGGAAGCCCTTTCGCCCGACCCATGTCTCAATCCCTACAAGCCCGATTTCATCTGGCTCTCGCAGGTCTACGATTCCGTGAGACCGGTAGACAATCGCGGGAAGCTCATCTGGGCAGCGCTCGGGCCCAAGACAATCGAGCTCGTGCACGAGAACATCACCGTCGAGAGAGTCCGAGACGATGACGACATCCTTGAACTCGACGAGGATATGATCGAGCACTTCATCAACGACAAGAGCAATACCGAGAAGATCACGCGTAAGCTGGAGATAGATCTCGTCGCCCGAATCCGCAGGCACGATAAGAATGGCAAGTTCCAGAAGCTCGGCGAGCGCCTGGAGGACCTGAGGGAGCGTCACGAGCAAGGTCTCATCAACAGCGTCGAGTTCCTCAAGATGCTCATCGACCTCGCCAGAGAGGCTCGAGCGGCCGAAAAGGAAGTCGTGCCCGAAGAAGAGGAGGACAAGGGCAAGGCTGCCCTCACAGAACTCTTCAATGGTGTAAAGAATGGGGACACGCCAATCATCGTCGAGAACATCGTCGGCGACATCGACGAAATCGTTAAGATCACCCGATTCGACGGTTGGCAGGCAACCACAGCAGGCGTCAAAGAGGTCAAGAAGCAGCTACGCGCCATTCTTTGGATGCGCTACAAGCTCAAAGACCAGGCTCTTTTTGATAAGGCGTATTCGTATATTGAACTCTACTATTAGGCAACAGAAGACAGGTCTCTAGGGACGCTCCGCATCAACCATTTCATCGGATGGGACTGCGGACGATTTCTTGGACCGCTACGCGGCCCTTCCCAGCGCGGCGCGGAACTCGGCCGGCGTGCGGCCGCCGAGCGTATCGCTGCGCCTCTCCGTATTGTAGCGGCCGATCCAGGCCCCGAGCTCCTCGATGAAGCGGGCGGGGGCCCAGCCCGACCAGTCCCTGCCGTGCCAGAACTCCCTCTTGAGCAGGCCGAAGAAGCCCTCCATCGCGGCGTTGTCCGGGCTGCAGCCCTTGGCGGACATGCTCCTGGTGAGGTCGTTGTCCTCGCAGATCGAGATCCAGCCGGGCCAGCGGTAGTGGCCGCCGCGGTCGGAGTGGATGACGGGGCGCTCGCCGGGCGCCAGCCGGGCGCAGGCGTCCTCGAGCGTCGAGTTGGCGAGCGCGGCGTCCGGTCTCTCGCCGGCCCTCCACGCCACGACCGAGGAGTCGAAGCAATCCCTGATGGCCGACAGGTAGACCTTCCTGCCGGAGGGCAGCCTGAACTCGGTGATGTCGGTGAGCCACAGGAAGTTCGGCAGGGCCGAGCGGAAGTCGCGGCGCACGAGGTTCGGCGGGGCCGGCGTCGGCTCGCCCGCATAGGAGCTGTAGGGCCTCCTCTTCCTCCTCATCCACCTGGGGACCAGGCCCTCCTCGCGCATGATGCGGAGGACGACCTTCTCCGAGGCGCGCACGGGCTCGTCGAGCTCGCGCAGGCGCGCCGTCACGAAGCGGTACCCCCGCGCCCCCTCACCGTCCTCGGTGAAGATCCTGCGCACGAGCGCGCGCAGGGGCGCGAGCCGGTCGGGCCTCGCGATCGCGCGGCGCTGGTACTCATAGGAGCTCTTTGATATCCCCAAGGAACTCGTGAGTTCTCTCAAGGACCACTTCCCGCACGGCCTCAGGCGGTCTATCACCAGGGTCTTCTCCCTGTTCGACATCCCGTCGAGGCTCGCGGCTTTTAAAACGTCGTTCACCGCCCTGAGGACGGCGTTCTCCAGGACGAGGCGCTCTATCAGGGCGTCCTTGTCGTCCGGGTCGATGTCGGGGTACACCGGACCGTCCCCGACGACCTTCGGCAGATCCATCTTCGCGACCGCCCTCCCGACGGTTCCGCCCGCGGCCCCGGCCCTCGTCCAGCGCGCGACGGCGCTCTTGCTCGGCCCGTCGAGCTCCCGGGCTATCTCCCTGCACGAGAGCCCGGAGCGGCGTAGCTCCCCGGCCCTCTCCACTACGGCTCTACTGTATGTCATGCGGACTCCAAACCGGACCTGATGGTCCAACTTTTTGTCCGCAGTCCCGATGCGGAGCGTCCCAATTTGAACGAGCAACGTCTTGCGACGGGTGAACACTGCAACCCCCAATGGCCCGCTAACCCTTTCATAATCTGGTGGTTAAGTCTTCACTAGAAGCCATCCACACTTTGTAGTTAATTGATTCCCTCTTCGCAGACGAAAACGACAATGATGTCCGTACCCTATCTCCCCTCCGCTTTCAGTTTCAGCAGCAGGTCTCCCAGCTCGGGGCACTTGCTGGAAAGGTGCGTCTGGACTCGCTCGCCCATCCCCCACCGCTGGCGGACTTCCTGGGCGCACGGGCTCACGTGGTAGTCCCCGTCCATCACCTGCTTGAGCAGCTTGGCGGTCACGCGCGCATCGGCTAAGGCGCTGTGGGCGTGGCCCGTCGACTCGTCGAACTCGATGCCAAACCACGTTGCCGCGTCGCCCAACGAGACGCACCCGTGGCTGCCCACATCCATGATCGAGGTGTAAAACGCCTGCAGGTCAGCCCAGTCCGTAGGAAATGCGGAAAGGTCGATGTGCTTTGCCTGGCACTCGGCCAAAAGCTGTCGGCGATCCGTCCCGCTCCAGCAAACTATCTGGGCGGAGTAGCGACCGATCCAATCGTTGAGCCTTTTGATCACCACATAGAGCGGATCGGCCATCGCGGTGTCCACGGCTGATATCCCTGTAAGCTCGCAGACGGGGAACGCAACGCCTTCGGTAAATTCCGTCTGCACAAACTGCGAGAACTCGCCCATAACGTTGCCGTGGTAATCGAGCTTGACGGCGCCAACCTCGATAATCTCGTTGCGCAGCCCACGGCGCTGGCGCTGCATTGGCACCGGTACAAACTCAAAGTCCAGCACAATCTGGCGCGCAAAGTTCGTCGTATCGACGGCCGAAATATCCGGCGTCTTTTTGTCTGGCACGGTCAGGGCCTTTCTCCGTCAACTGCCGCTCGTTACATAGGCGGCTACATTGTCGTAAGGATAGGAACCCGTGCGGACATGAAATCGCACAGCACGGCTTTCCGGCATCCTTGCGTAAAGCCACACTTTGAGAGAATCACGTCACTGTTATTATCGAACATATATTCGTATTTATAGCAGTACTTTGATAGAATTGCAGTTGTTGACGGCAGTTCCATGTGCCGGGCAGCGCCCTCCATGCGACGGGAGGTGATGCCCATGACCGATCTGACTGATTTCGTGAAGCTCCTGACCGCTTTGGTCTCGCTCCTCACGGCGTTTATCGGACTTACCGAGGCACTCAAGCAGCGTACGAAGCAGAAAAAGAGGGGTCGACGCCTCTAAGGCATTGACCCCTTAATCGAAGTAACGGCGCCGCCCAGCTCTTCACTACTTGGGCTGCCGTCGACTTTATTTTACCCGCGGACGCCAGGTCTAACAAATGGATTTTCGGTAATGGAAGCACAGCACGCCCGCAAAACCACTACGCCCCAAGTGCCGCCATGGGGATCACCGCCACGCCGTCGTCGCGTGTGTAGGCAATGCTCCCCTTTCCAACCACGACCGCCAAAAAACGACGGCGCGGCATTCTGGGCGGTAGGACTGGAGAGTACTTTCCTCTCCAGCGCCTTGAGATTTCTCGCTCCATCGTCTGCTTTCGCATCACTCAGCTTGACCTCGATGGCTCCCCAGCGCCCGTCGTGCTCAACGATCAGATCGACCTCAAGGCCCTTCTCATCTCGGAAATAATGGACACTGTTGTCGACACCGCCGTAGGTGGAAAGGAACACGCGCACGTCGCGCAGAACGAGGTTCTCAAAGAGCATCCCCAGCGTTTGCATATCGCCAAGCAGCCGCTCAGGGGTAGCCCCCAGCAACGCCGCCGCAAGTGACGGGTCGCAGAAGTAGCGCTTGGGGCGCACGCGAACGCGGGCCTTCGAGCGCATGGGCGGCTCCCATCCGCACAGGTCCTCGGTCAGCTTGAGCCTGTTGAAGAGATCCAAGTACGCAGCGATGGTCCTCTCGTCGGGGCCCGCCTCACCGTACGAGGCGTCCTTTATGAGCGTCTTGTACGTGACGGCCTGGCTCTCGTTCATGGCAAGAGCTCGCAAAAGGCCGTGTGCAAGCTCGGGCGATCATGCGATATACGAAATTACGCCATTTTCAATGCGGATTTTACGCTACTTCCAATGTAGTTTTTACGCCGTTGCGGATGTAGTTTTTACGCTATGTTCATTGAAGGTTTTACGCTTGGCATCCTTAGCGCGACGCTTGCTCAACCCCTGACCACCGGATTGCCCGAATTCCGGGATGCTGCCTCCGCTCCAAACAAAAGGCCCAGCTCGCGATGAGCTGCCTCCCATTTCTTGAACATTAGAAATGGGAGGCTTTCCACCCCATGTCTCTATCGGAAACGGCATCCCGTCCTGAGCATCGAATCCGGGACGTAGTTTCCGCATGCGGCTTCGTTAGGAAAGCATGTTCCACTCTGAGCGCTCATTCCGGGGTGCAATTTCCGCCAGAGACGCCGCCGGGAAAGCGCATCCCGGTTTGGAGCCGAAATCTGGGATGTAGTTTCCGCTTGAAGGGCGATCCGGAAAGCGCGTCCCATTCCGAGTGGCAATTCCGGGTCACAGTTTCCGCAGATACAAGGCGACAGTCCGCAGCCCATATCACATGCCTTCAAATATGCGATCCAGAAACGCAAAAACAGCAGATAGAATGCTCTTTTTCAAAAAGTACACGTACCGAAACTTACCCAGTCTTCATAACTTGCCACCGTTCACGGTCGCCGATTACCGCCCACCGATTCGGATGTAAAAAAGTCGCCGAAAACAGGCCATCTACCTGCATGGTTAGATTTTGGTCAGCTTTTGGTCAGCTGAGCGGCAAGTTGCGGCTGATACGTTTTTGCTACCCAAAAGGAGGCGGTAGCTCATGACCCATTGCAATGACCAACTCATCGACCAACTGCTCACTCAAGCCGAACAAGAGGGGCGCTGTCTGATTCCCCCGAGCACGGCAATCCGCAAAGCGCTCCTTCGGCGCACCGGCGGCACGGTTGTCTCGCCCATGCCGGGGCTGTTTGCGCGAAAAACGCGCTGGGATGGACTCAACCGGGCGCAGCGTCATTGCGAGATTATTCGCGCCCTTGCGATCATCCACCCTGATTGGACGTTCTGCTCGTTTTCGGCAGCTTGCCTGCTGGGGCTCGAGGTCTCGTGGCGACACCTGAATGTTGTGCATGTCTGCAGCGTAACCAAGCCATCGGCTCGCCCGGGTGCACGAATCCAGCGGCATCAGATAGAGCCCGCCGGCGCAATACATAGAGCCGGTATATCACTCACGCCGCCCATTCAAACGGCGACAGATTGCCTGCTGCAGACCGGTTTTGCCGGCGGCATGCCCATTGCCGATTCTGCGATCTCAAAGCTCGGCCTTATGCGAGAACAGCTGATGGAAGCTATCGAGAAACGGGCCGGCGCTCGCAACGACCGCGCCATTTGCACGGCTCTCACCACGCTCCAATATGCCGACGCACGCGCCGAGAGCGGCGGAGAATCGGTTGCCAGGGCTGTCATGATCGAGACCGGCTTTGCACCCGATTATCTCCAATACGAGCTGACGGATCCCTTCGATTCGACCGAGTCCATGCGAACGGATTTTGCCTGGGAATGCCATGCGCGGGAGCTCACGCTGGGCGAGCTCGACGGATTCGCCAAATATACCGACCAGGCCATGCTTGCCGGGCGCACCACGGCCGAGGTGCTTGTTGCCGAACGGCAGCGCGAGGCGCATCTGTCGATTTACGGCCATCCCCTGCTTCGCTTTACCATGAACGAGGTTCGCTCGGCAGGCGTGCTCGCGAAAAAGCTGCAGACGGCAGGCATCAGGCAAACAATGCTTCCGACATGGCTCAACGAGGTGGAGCTGTAGGGGGCTGTTGAGCCACGCATTGCCGCGCCACATCTCGCCAATCTGGGACACGCTTCCCAGCAGCCACGCCCGCGGAAAGCGTGTCCCAGTTCGGACACTCAAAACGGGATGCACTTTCCGTATGGTGGGTCTAGTGGAAAGCGTGTCCCGGAATCCCGTCTCAGAGTGGGACAGGCTTTCCGGTTGATTCCTTCAGCGGAAACCACATCCCAGAATAAACGCTCAAACTGGGATGAACTTTCCAAACGACCGGCCAGCGGAAAGCGCGTCCCATTTTGAGGCACGATTCCGGGATACAGTTTCCGCTTGAGGGCCGTTCCGGAAAGCGCATCCCATTCTGAACGGCAATTCCGGGACGCGCTTTCCGCGAGCAGACAAATCGCTCCAAACAAAAGGCCCCGGCTCGCGATGGAGCTGGGGCCAAAGGCACCGCATATGCAGTTGGTGCTGGACGCGGACAGCCCATCAGCAATGGCCGTCCGCGCCCTACTCTACCCGCGGTGACGGGCGCGGCTGTACGGCGTATCCACCATGGGCAGATCCGGACGCAGCTTGCCGTCGAATGCGCGGTAGGCGTTCTGCACGGCGGGCGCCGTGGGGATCGTTGCGATCTCTCCAATGCCCTTGCCGCCGTATGCCACGGGCAGCAGCTCGTCCTTCTCCACGTAGATGGCGTGGATATCCGGAATCTCGGGCGCACGGAACAGCCCGAGCGTGCCGTACCTTGCCTGGGGTACGCAGTCCTTGAGCGGCCAGTCCTCGGTCAGCGCATAGCCCATACCCATGAGCACGCCGCCTTCGATCTGACCCTGGATAGAGATGGGGTTGACCACCTTGCCGGAATCGTGTGCGGCATAGACCTCGCTCACGCGGCCGTCATCATCCAGAATGACCACATGCGTGGCAAAGCCGTAGCAGATGTGACTCTTGGGGTTGGGGACGTCGGCGCCCAGTTTGTCGGTCGGCTCCAGGTACACGTAGCCAAACTCGCAGCCCTCGAGCGCCTTGATGGCGGCCGCGGGATCCTGAGGATGCATACCCTGGCCGGCGACGAGTTCCTGCGTGCGCAGCTGGTAGGCGCGACCGTCGTCGTACTCGATCTTGACGCCGTCGCCATGCGCGCTCACCGGAGCGGCGGGCGCAGGCTTGCCGGCCTCGATGCCAACCATGGCGTCGCGCAGCAGGAAGGCGGCGCCGCGCACGGCCTCGCCGGTCACGACCGTCTGGCGCGAGCCAGACGTGGTGCCGGAGTCGGGAGCGTTCTCGGTGGAGCACTCGCCGTTGGCAATGCAGCTCAGCGGCAGACCGCACGCCTCGGCAACGTCCTGCAAAAAGACCGTGTTGCAGCCCTGGCCGATGTCGGACGTGGCGGCATAGACCACCGCCACGCCGTCCTCGACGCGAATCTTGCAGCGACCGGCGTCGGGCAGGCCCACGCCCACGCCGGCGTTCTTCATGGCGCAGGCGATACCGGCGTGTCCGGGATGCGCGTAATAGGCATCCTTGACCTCGAGCAGCGTCTCCTTAAGCGCCGTGGAGCAATCGGCGATCTGGCCGTTGGGCAAAACCTCGCCCGGCTCGATGGCGTTACGGTAGCGGATCTCCCACGGATCCAGGCCGACCTTCTCGGCCAGTAGGTCGATCAGGCTCTCGAGTGCAAACTCGGACTGGCAAACGCCAAAGCCACGGTACGCGCCGGCAGGCGGGTTGTTAGTGTAGTAGCCGAAGCCGCGGATGTCGGTGTTCTGGTACTTGTAGGGGCCGACGGCATGCGTGCAGGCGCGCTCGAGCACCGGGCCGCACAGCGACGCGTAGGCGCCGGTGTCAAAGTTGATCTCGCAGTCCAGGCCGGTAAAGATGCCCTCGGCGTCGCAGCCCAGCGTAAAGGTGCCGTCCATCGCATGACGCTTGGGATGGAAAGCGAGCGACTCGGCACGCGTGAGCTTGCACTTCACAGGACGCTGGAACTTATATGCGGCGAGCGCGGCCAGGTGCTGGACCGAAACGTCCTCCTTGCCGCCAAAGCCGCCACCCACGAGCATGGTCTCGACGACCACACGCTCGGGTTCGCTATCCCAGCCAAACATGTGGGCGCACTCTTTGCGCGTATCGTAGGCACCCTGGTCGGTCGACTGCACCTTGACGCCGTTCTTGTACGGGAAGGCGACGGCGCACTCGGGCTCCAAGAAGGCATGCTCGGTAAAGGGCGTGGTAAAGCGCTGCGTCACGGTAAACGCGCTCTCTGCCAGCGCCTTGGCGGCGTCACCGCGCGTCACATGGCGGCTCTGGCACACGTTGTCCTTGAGCTCCACCGTGTTGCCGAAGGCAAAGAAGCTGTCGTGCAGGCGCGGGGCGTCAGCAGCCCTGGCCTCGACAATGTTACGCACGGGCTCCAGCGGCTCGTAATCAATCTTTACGAGCTTCTTAGCCTTCTCGAGCGTCGCTTCGTCCTCGGCAACCACCAGCACAATGGCATCGCCCACGCAGCGGGTGATATCGCCCTGGGCGATCATGACGTCCCAGTCCTGGATAAGGTGGCCGACCTGGTTGACCGGCACGTCCTCGGCGCGCAGGATACCCACCACACCGGGCAGGGCCTCGGCCTTGGAGGTATCGATGGAGAGCACACGGGCGCGCGGATACTTGGAGCGCACGGCGCTGGCGTAGGTCAGACCCGGCTGATCGAGCTCGTCGATGTCGTCGGGATACTTGCCCTCGCCGAGCACCTTCTTGCGCACGTCAATACGGAAGGCGCGCTTGCCCACGCCGTAGTCGTCGCCGCGCTCCAGGTCCTCGTCGATCTGCTTTTCGCCGCGGAGCACCGCAGCTGCCAGCGAAATGCCCTCGATGATCTTTTTGTAGCCGGTGCAACGGCAGACGTTGCCGCGGATGGCGTACTTGATCTGCTCCTCGGTGGGCTCGGGATCCTCGGCTATGAGCGCGGCACCCGCCATGACCATGCCGGGGATGCAAAAACCGCACTGCACGGCACCCACGGCGCCAAAGGCGTACACAAAGGCCTCGCGCACGTCCTCGGGCAGGCCCTCGACGGTCACGATGTTGCGGCCGGCGGCAAGGGCGGTGGTCAGCACGCACGCCTTGACGGCCGCACCGTCCACGTGGATGGTGCAGGTACCGCACGCGCCCTCGGAGCAGCCGTCCTTGGCGGAGTGAATGTGCAGGTCGTCGCGCAGGTAGCGCAGCAGCGGTTTGTTTTGGGTCGTCGTGTGCTCGACGCCGTTAACGGTAAAAGTGAATTCCTGTGCCATGGTGATTCCCTTCTACACGCCGGCGGCGATGCCGGTGCGGTCGTGGATGGCGCCATGCGGGCAAACGACGGCGCACATGCCGCACGACAGGCAGTCCGCACCGTCGATGTGGGCACAGTTGTCCTCGATGCGGATAGCGCCGGCAGGGCATTTTTTGGCGCACATGCCGCAACCGATGCAGCTCGTGTCGCAAATCTTGCGGGCGATGGCGCCCTTATCGGTGTTGTTGCAGCGCACCAGGATGTTCTGGTAGCCGGGAACAAAGGCAATCACGCGCTGCGGGCACGCCATGCCGCACAGGCCACAGCCCGTGCACTTGGAGCGGTCCACGCGGGCGATGCCATCAATCAGTGCAATGGCGCCGTGGGGACAGGCCGTGACACAGGCGCCACAGCCAATGCAGCCTTCGCTGCAGCGGGCGTCGCCGCCTGCGGAGGCGCAACCGCTTCCGCAGGCAACGTAGGCCACGTTATGTTGAATGGATTTGGCCATAAGAGACTCGCCTATTTCTTAAGGAGATACGGATAGCTGTCGCGCACGGCCTTGATGGTCAGGCGGACGGCCTCGGGCAGACCGGTGTTGACGGCATCGACCGAGACGGTGCGGACCGTGCCGGCGACGCGGACCTTAAAGTGGTCCTCGTCCACGGCCAGGAAGCCCTCGTTCTCGGAGTTCTCCATGTCCTGATCGCTCCAGAACAGGGTGAGCTTGTCCTTGTAGGGACGACCCTCCTGGTAGGGGCAGAACACGGCGCAGTTGCCGCACTCGTTGCACATGCCGTCGATGTGGACGACCTGATGCTTGGCCAGGCCCGGCACCTTAATTGCCACGTTGGCGCGGTTGGGGCACACATCGCAGCAGACCTCGCACACCGAGCCGCAGCCCAGGCAGCGGGTCTTGGTGCAGTTGCGCTTGTCGCGGCACAGCGATCCCTTGCGCTCGTAGCAGGTGTCCTCGCGGCCGGCCTGCTCGTTGCAGTCGGCGTACTTGTTAAAGTCCACGCCGGCAATGGCACGGGCGACCTCGGCGGCGTCGGCGATAGCCTCGACCACGGTAGCGGGACCGCGGCGGCAGTCACCGGCAGCCCAGACGCCCTCGACGCCGGTGGAGGTGGCGGCAAGGCGGCCGCGACGGTCGTGCTCGACGCCCGCGGCGTCGTACAGGCTGGCATCGATGCCCTCGCCCACGGCGCAGATCACCGTGGTGGCGGAAAGCTCGACGGTCTCGCCCGTGGCGACGGGGCTGCGACGGCCGCTTGCATCCGGCTCGCCAAGTTCCATGACGTCGCAGGTCAGCACGGCGCCGTTGAGCGCCTTGGGCGCCAGCAGCTCGCAGAACTCAACGCCGTCGGCAAGAGCAAGATCGAGCTCTTCCTCGTCGGCGGGCATCTGCTTCTTGGTGCGGCGATACACCAGGCGCACGTTCTTCACGCCAGCAAGGCGCTTGGCCACGCGGGCCGCGTCCATGGCGGTGTTGCCGGCGCCGATGACCACGACGTCCTCGCCCAGCTCGAGCTTCTCGCCCTTCTTGGCGGCCTCGAGGAACTCCAGCACGTCGAGCTCGGCACCCTCGCCCAGGCCCGCAGAGCCGGGCATCCAGGCACCAGTGGCCACGACTACGTCGGTAAAGCCCTGGGCCTTGAGCTCGTCAATGGACTCCACGCGGGCGTTGAGCTGCACCTTGGCGCCAAAGGCCAGACAGAGCTCGGCATCGTGGGAGATATCGTCGCTCGCGATACGGAACTCGGGGATCACGTGACGGACCACGCCGCCGAGAGAGTCGCGGGCCTCGAAGATAGTGACGGGCACGCCGGCACGCGTCAGGAAGAACGCCGTCGCCAGGCCGGCAGGGCCGCCGCCGATAACGGCAACGTTGCGCTCGGCGTCGTTGGCGATGGCCTGGGCGCGCAGCTTGGGCAGCACGGCGGTCATGGCCTCGCGAGCGGCCTTGAGCTTGCTGGCGCGGATCTGGGCGCCCTCGGGCTCGTAGAACGCACGCTCGCAGGCACGGCCGCAGGGATGCGGGCAGATGGTGCCGGTAATGAACGGCAGGGCGTTGCGCTCGATGATGATGTTGAGCGCGTCCTCGTAGCGGCCCTCGTCAACAGCCGCCAGATAGGCAGGGATATCCTGCTGGATGGGGCAGCTCGTACGGCACGGCGTGGTAAAGCAGTCGGAAAGCGGGCTCTTGCCGGCGACCTTGCGGTCGGGCAGCGGACGCAGCGGCTTCTTGTAGAGCGGGTTGGTGAGTGAGTCGGTCTGGATCGCGGTCACGGCCTCGAGAGAGACGCCCGCGAACGGCTTGCCGTCCAGATCGGTAAACTCGCCGGCCATCTGGCTAAAGCGCTCGTAGCCACCGGGCTTGAGCACGTCGGTCGCCAGGGTGACGGGCCAAATGCCGGCGTCATACAGGGCACGGATGTTGTAGACCGTGGCACCGCCGGAGTAGCTGATGCGCAGCTTGCCATCGAACTGCTCGGTAATGCGGCGGGCGGCCTCGATGGTCAGCGAGAACAGCGAACGGCCGGACATGTACATCTCGGTGGAAGGCAGCTCGTTCCTCGTCACGTCGACGGGGAACGTGTTGGTCAGCTTGACGCCAAACTCCAGACCGCGCTCGGCGCACAGGGCAATCAGGCGCTCGAACATGGGCACGGCATCGGCCCACTGCAGATCCTCGCGGAAGTGCGTGTCATCGAAGACGATGTAGTCAAAGCCCAGCTCGTTGAGGCGCTGGCGGGCAAACTCATAGCCCAACAGCGTGGGGTTGCACTTGATGTAGGTGTTGAGGCCCTTCTCGGTGATCAGATAGGTCGCGATGCGCTCGATCTCCGCCGGCGGGCAGCCGTGCAGGGTAGACTCGGTGATGGAGTTGGAGACGCGCGCCGGGATGGACTCGACAAACGCGGCGTCGACATGCTCAAACTTGTCCAGGTTGGCGAGCGCCCATGCGCGGCACTCGTTCCAGACGTCGGAGCCACTGGCGTCCTTCATGCCCTCGATGTAGGCATCGACCTTGGGGCTCTTAATACCCTCCAGGTCATAGCCCACCGACATGTTGAAGACAAAGCCGTCCGGGCTGCCCAGACCGTACTCGCGAGCGATCAGGTGGCAGGCAAACCATGCCTTCACGTACTCGGCAAAGGCCTGCGGAACCTCGAGCTCGGTCGACCATTCGCAGTTGTAGCACTCGTCCTGAGCCACGATGCAGGGCTTGTTGACGCAACGGGAAAGCTCCTCGCCGTCCATAACCTGAACGGTCTTAAGCTCAAAGAAGCGGGAACCGGCCACATAAGAGGCCACGATGTTCTGGGCCAGCTGCGTATTGGGACCGGCAGCCGGGCCAAACGGAGTCTCGATGCGCTCGTCAAAAATGGGAAGCGCACCCTCCTGGTTGGTCGTGACCATCTTACGCACGCCAAAGATGGCGTCCTGGGTCTTGTGCTCCTCGATGATCCAGTTCATCAGCTGCGAAAACGGGATCGGCCTCATGATGTCGCTCATAGTGAGCTCCTCTCTGTAACGCCCGGCGAGACCGCGCGGCGGGCGCAAATACGGTGTAGCGCTAGCACAGCGCCGGCGACCCCGCGGAGGCCGCCTATGCGCGCGTCG
>OGZW01000312.1_pt1 | contig 37197 bp, 26 predicted proteins | sample 1577001 | NCBI WGS metagenome assembly OGZW01 (sample SAMEA3541519, study PRJEB24748) | human gut metagenome | biome: human gut; feature: human-associated habitat; material: faeces | place: China | collected 2012 | reverse complement strand
AAACACCCTGGTCAATGTAATTATAGAGAGTTCTCTCTGATATACCTAATTCATCTAAGTGCGTAGCACAAATGTGATTTAGAGATTGACCTTTAGCAATAAGAGGTTCAATTATATCAGCAATTGCTCTTAATTCAGATGGAGTTTTTCTGACACCGGAATGAGCATTGCGAATGCTTTTGTGATGAGCAGCATCAGCTCTGTGAGCTGTATAGTAAGCCTTGTTACGTTTACATTGTTTAAGCATAGAACAATTAGTGCAGACATAAGGAGGTTTATCTAAAAGAGGACATTGAGAAGATTCATAAGAAGCGCAAATATTTGTGCATATACGATCTTCAGGACATCGCTTACAACGATATCCATAACATCCATGTACTCCAACATCATCGCATATAGAATTCTTTAGGCAAGAGTTTTTGTGAGTACAATCATTCTCGCCAGGGAGAGGAATTCTATCAACAAAGCATCGATATTTAATTACTTCTCTGGAAATGGTAGAAGCTGAACGTTCAAGATTTCTACCAATAGAGGCAAAAGAGTAGTCTTTACTAATCATACGTTCAATAATTATTCGTTCAGATAAGGATAATTGTTTTGGCATAAAAGCCTCCTTTCTGATCAAACAAAGACTACTTAAAATATACACTTTTGCAAAGGTAACTGCTAGTTTGCAAAAGTAGTAGCATGGAAAAACTAGCAGTTTAAATTGCAATTAAATATCAAAATTTTGTAATGCAAGTCCTGCTTTTGGGACAACTAAAAAAGTAGAATCTACTTAACAGTTAAATCGGGACTCTTAATTGAAAAAGTTAACGCAACAAAATCATTGTGATTTCTGAAAAGTTGTTGCAATGAGTTTTTCAATCAAGTGTTAAACCGGGACCTTAATTAAATAGCAAAAAAATCGAAATTTTAGAATCGGAGGTGCCTATGGGAACGGATTCACTATACTATATTAGGGATTATAGCGGAAATTATTACAGGATAAACAATGTAAATGAATTGGTGGCTGTAAGGAATAAAACAGATGCAACTGTATTTAATTACGACCAGGCGAGAAGCCATATTGGAACAGGAAAGAAAAATGATATATCTGAACAAAGTAAAGACGTAGTTAGTCAGGTTATGGCGGGGAGGAGTGATGAAAAACAAATGGAAAATGTTGAGGGAATGGTTAGCTAGAAGGTTATAAGAAGATTTATGGAAGGAGATACGGTTATGTCAAAAATAAGTGAAGAAACAATTAAATGTCCAAAGTGTGGAAAAGAGAGTAAGTTTGTTGCGTGGAGCAGCATAAATACTGTTCTTGATCCGGAAATGAAGAAGAAGGTATTAACAGGTGAGATTTTTAAATTCAAATGTAATAAGTGCGGTTGTGAGGCAAGGATAAATTATAGCAGTCTCTATCATCAGATGGAAGATAGAATAATGATATATTATGTTCAGGATGAGGAAGACTATGAAAGTGCATGCAATATGTTTAGTGGGGAAGATATGCCTGAAATATTCGAGGATTTAATGGCAGAAAAATATCTGTATAGAATTGTAACATCACCGGGAGAATTAAGAGAAAAAATAATTATTTTCGATAATGGATTGGACGATAGAGTAATAGAGATTGCAAAGATTTTTTACATTGGTCAGGCAAAAGAACAAGGCATTAAAGTAAAACGTATATTCTTTGATGTAAGCAGTGAGGGCAAGTATATGTTTATTATATTTGACGAAAATGGAGAGACGAAAATGGCAAGCATTGAGAAAGAATTATTGGAAAAAATTAGAGAAGAAGTGTTAAAGGATAGTCCGGATATTAGAGAAGATAGGTTTGATATAGACGAAAACTGGGCGTTGGAAAAGATGATGGAGGGAGGAAAATAAAGATTGGTGGTTAGAGTAAAAAATGTTATACTAGATATAAGTTTTTAGGCAATAAAAAAAGACTTATGAAAAGTCTTTTTAATTCACACGATGTGAGCCTTGCGGCGATGTCGGATAAATCCTTATTTGAACTCACCTTGTAATTTCAAGTTGAGTATATCATAAAGAAATAATTTGTCAATAGGAGGGATAAGAAAATGGAACAAAATTATTATTTAGGATTGGATATGGGAACATCATCTTTAGGATGGGCAGTAACCGATGAGAAGTATCAGTTACTTAGAAGAAAAGGAAAAGATCTCTGGGGAGTGCGTTTATTTAGCGAAGCTGAGACTGCAGCAGATCGAAGAAGTCATAGAGTTTCAAGAAGAAGACGTGAAAGAGAAAAAGCAAGAATTGCATATTTAAAAGAAGTTTTCGCAGAAGAAATTAATAAAAAGGATCCTGGATTCTTCCAAAGATTAGAAGATAGCAAATATTATGAGGAAGATAAAAGAGAACACCAACCTTTCGCCTTATTTGCAGATTCAGGATATACGGACAAGGAATATTATAAAGATTTTCCAACAATATTTCACTTAAGAAAAGCATTATTAGAGGCTGATATAGACGGAAAAGAATATGATGTAAGATTAGTTTATTTAGCAATATTAAATATGTTCAAACATAGAGGACACTTCTTAAATGCAACGTTAGATGAAAAAAGTGGTGGAAATTTAGATGAATATATTGACAAATTATACAATGATTTATATGAGAATTTTGATATTGCAATAAAAAAGGTTGATATTTCAGAAATAAAAAATATTCTTTCATCTAAGGATTTGTCTAATACAGGAAGATTGGAAAAGTTATTAGATATATTTGAATTATCAAAGAGCAAAAATAAAAGAGAAACAGAAATTTTAAAATTGGTATGTGGTTTGAAAGGAAAATTGTCAAAAATTTTTGGTGAGGATAGTTTTTCAGAAGAACTTGTTAATTTCTCAATGTCTTTTAGGGATGCTAATTATGATGAAGAAATAATAACTTTAGAGGATAATTTAAGTGAAGAATATTTTGAAATGGTTATGAATTTAAAACAAATTCATGACTGGTCAGTTCTTGAAAATATAATGAACGGACAAGCGTATATTTCACAGGCAAGAGTTTTAGCATATGAAAAACACGAAAAAGATTTAAAAATATTAAAGAGCTTTTTTAAGAAAAATTCTATGACTGAATATAATAAAATGTTTCGCCAAATGAATGATAATAACTACAGTTCTTATGTTGGCTCAGTTAACTATAAAAATGAAAGCATTAGACGTGGAAGTAAATGTAACAGCGAAGAATTTTTCAAGAGCATTCTTAAAGCAATAAAGGAATGGGATGATTGTGAAGAAAAAATCTATATTGAAGATGAAATTGAGAAAGGTACTTTTTTGCCTAAACAGATTACAACATCCAACGGGGTTATACCTAATCAGGTACATAAGAAGGAATTAAAGAAAATTTTGACAAATGCAGAGATTTATTTACCATTTTTGTCAAGTAAAGATGAGAGCGGGTTAACAGTAAGTGAAAGAATAGTTGAGATGTTTAGTTTTCAAATACCTTATTATGTTGGACCAATTAGTTACAGCTTAGATGAAAAGGCTACTACACATAGAAATAATGTATGGTCAGTAAGAAAAGAGTCAGGTAGAGTATACCCATGGAATTTTGAGAAGAAAATAGATATAAAGAAATCATCAGAAAACTTTATTAGCAACCTGATAAATCATTGCACGTATTTGAATGGTGAAAGTGTGTTACCTAAAAACTCATTATTGTATGAGAAGTTTATGGTTCTCAATGAACTAAATAATCTTAAAGTCAATGGTCAGGAAATAAGTGTGGAAACAAAACAGGATATTTACAATAAGTTATTCAAGAAAGGTAAAAAGGTAACATCTAAAGCGATAATAAAGTATCTTAAAGAAAATGGTTTAGTTGATAATAGTGATGAACCTGCATTAACAGGAATAGATGGAGATTTTACTAATAGACTTGCAAATTATAAAAAGTTTTTGGAAATTTTTGAGACAGATACACTAACGTATGAGCAGGAACAAATTGCAGAGAAAATAATTTATTACTCAACAATATATGGTGATTCGAAAAAATTCTTAGAAGAAAGAATAAGAGAATTATATAGCGATATTTTAAATGAAAAACAAATTAAAAGAATATTAGGTTTGAAATTTAAAGATTGGGGAAGATTTTCTAAAGAATTATTAGAACTGGTCGGAGTAGAAATTAGTACGGGTGAGCAGTGTTCTATAATTTCAAAAATGTGGAATGATAATTATAACTTTATGGAATTAATGGCAAAAGATAAATTTTCATATGCATTTGAAATAGAGGAGAGAGTCAATAAAATCGAAAAAACTCTATCAACCATAGAATATGAGGATTTAGATGAACTTTATATTTCAGCTCCAGTTAAGAGAATGGTTTGGCAGACAATTCTGGTTTTAAAAGAGTTAGTAGAAACAATAGGTTATCCGCCTGAAAGAATCTTTGTCGAAATGGCAAGAGATGTTGATGCAAAAAAAGAGAGAAAGGAAAGTAGAAAGAATAAACTGTTAGCTTTGTACGCTAATTGCAAAAAAGAAGAACGAAACTGGAAAAAAGAAATAGAAGGAAGAGAAGAATCAGCTTATAGAAGCAAAAAATTATACTTATATTATACTCAAAAGGGAAGATGTATGTATTCAGGAAAACCAATAGAGCTAAAAGATTTGTTTAATGATAACCTGTATGATATTGATCATATTTATCCTAGACATTTTGTTAAAGATGATAGTATTGAAAACAATCTTGTTCTTGTTGATAAAAATTATAATGCACATAAAAGTGATACATTTCCTATAGAACAGAGCATAAGAAAAGACAGGGAATTCATGTGGAGATGTTTAAAAGAGGGAGGATTTATTACACAAGAAAAATATAATAGATTAACTAGAAGAGAAGAATTTACAGATGATGAACGCGCTAATTTTATTAGTAGACAGATAGTGGAAACAAGACAGGGAACAAAAGCAATAACAAATTTGTTTGAACAGACATTTCCATCTACAGAAATAATTTATGTAAAAGCTGGAAATGTAAGTGATTTTAGACATAAATTTAATTTTGTTAAGTGTAGAAATGTTAACGATTTTCATCATGCACAGGATGCTTATCTAAATGTTGTTGTGGGAAACGTTTATTATACTAAATTTACACGTAATCCGTTGAATTTCATAAAGGATTATAAAAGAGATCCTGAAAAACACCAATATCATATGGATCATATGTTCCAGTATCCTGTTGCAAGAAATGGTAAAACAGCTTGGGCAACAAAAGGTGGAGAAAGCATTAAAACCGTAAGAAGTGTTATGGCTAAGAATACACCGCTAGTTACTAAGATGAATTACGAACAACATGGTGGAATAGCAGATCAAACAATTTATAGTGCAAAGGAGGCTACGAAAGCAAAAGGCATTGGTTATATTCCAGTAAAGGTAGAGGACGAAAAATTAGGAAACGTATGCAGATACGGAGGAATGAAAAAGTTTACAGGAACATATTTTATGCTTATAGAATATGAAAAGAAAGGTAAAAAGGTAAGATCCTTAGAAGCTATGCCTTTATATTTAAAGGAACAATTAAATACAGATGAAAAAATAGAAGAATACATTAAAAAAATGTATGGATATGAAAATCCAAAGGTGAGAATGAGGAAGATAAAAATGAATTCGCTTATAAAAGTAAATGGTTTTTATCTTTATCTTACAGGAAGGGCAGGTAAACAACTTCTAGTATCAAATGCTGTACAAATGGCACTTTCTCTTAAATATTTAATATATATTAAAAAGATAACTAAGGAGATTGAAAGAGGCTCTGATAATAATGAGTTAGAATTGAATGAGTACATTATTAAAGAAGATAACTTAAAGTTGTATGATGTTCTTACAGACAAACATTTAAATCAAATATATAAGAAAAGACCAAATCCAGTAGGAGAGAAGTTAGTACAATGGAGAGAGAAGTTTATTAAGTTATCGTTATCGGAACAACTCTCTGTGTTAACACAAATATTGCAATTGTCACAGTTGACTAATCAAGGAGCTGATTTAACGGCCATTGGTGGAGTTAAGAAAACAGGAGTTGCAACTTTGAACAAAGTTATTTCTGACAAACTGGAATTTAAACTAATTAATCAGTCAGTTACAGGTCTATATGAGAATGAAATTGACCTGTTAACAGTATGAGTTGGAGAACAGTCGTAATATCGAATAACGCTAAACTGGACTATCAAATAGGCTATATGGTAGTTAGAGGAGAAAAAACTACTAAGATTCATTTAAACGAGATAGGAATGTTAATAGTGGAAAGTACAGCAGTGTCTATGACATCCTATCTCTTAAGTGAACTAATGAAAAATAAGATTAAAGTCGTTTTTTGTGATGAAAAAAGAAATCCTTGTAGCGAGTTGGTTTCATATTATGGAAGTCATGATACAAGCTCAAAGATAAGAAAGCAGATTGAATGGACAAAAGATGACAAGGACCATATATGGACAGAAATTGTTTCCGAGAAAATTAAACAACAGGCATTAATGTTACAACGTTATCAAAAAGAAGAAGTAAATATGTTATTTGAATATATGGAAGAAGTAGAGTTTGGTGATATTACGAACAGAGAAGGTCATGCAGCAAAAGTTTATTTTAATACATTGTTTGGAAAGAAGTTTACAAGAACAGATGAGAATCCTATAAATGCGGCATTAAATTATGGATACGGTATTATATTGTCTATTTTTAATCGTGAAATTGTGTCATCAGGATATTTGACACAGATAGGATTGTTTCACGATAATATGTTTAATCAATTTAATTTAAGTTCAGATTTAATGGAGCCATTTAGACCATTAGTAGACCAACTTGTTGTCGAGTTAAAACCGGAAAAATTTGAAACAGAAGAAAAAAGAAAAATGCTTGAATTATTAAACAAAGAGGTTGAAATATGTGGAAAGATGGAAGTGGTGACCAATGCAATAAAAATTTACTGTCGAAGTGTTTTTGATGCATTAAATGACAGAGATATTTCGTTAATAAGGTTCTATTATAATGAGTTATAGATATATGAGAGTTATTGTAATGTTTGACTTGCCTGTAGCTACAGCAAGTGATAGAAGAGAGTACACACATTTTAGAAAATATTTAATAAAGAATGGTTTTCTTATGATGCAAGAAAGTATTTATTGTAAGTTGGCTCAAAATTCTACAGCAGCAGATTTGATTATACAGAATATTAGGAAAAATAAGCCACCATCAGGATTAGTTCAGACTTTAAAAATTACTGAAAAACAATTTTCAAGAATAGAGTATATTGTTGGGGAAAAAGAAAGTGAAGTACTTGATTCTGACGAAAGGATAGTTATTTTATGAAGTTAGTAAACAGCAAATATAATCTTGATATAGAGTTTGAAGAAAATATTTCTAACACATTGGTATTGGAAAACAAACAACATATGATAGATGTTATTCAAAATCTAATACTTCAGTTGAAGGGCGATGAAGGAGACTTTGTTTTATCGGCTGAGAAAAATGTAAAATTTGATAAAGTAGTTGAATTTATCGCAAATCCTTTCGAAATAGATTTTAACAATAAAAAGATAGTAACAAAGTTGTTTGAACAGTTAATAGCAGTAGCATCTGAATGTGTTGAAGAGTATAACTTTATTAATGGAAAAATAGTAGGTACATTAGATGATATATGTAGTAAGATAGAGTATTCTAATGTGGAATACAATTTAGAATACGAATGGAAATCTATATTCAAATTGTACAATGTAAGAATTGGAGAAAACTATAATTCTTTATGCGAAAAAATAGAAGAATATGTAAAAGTATTAGCAGACATTTTACATATAAAGTTACTTATTTTGTTGAATATTAAAGAATATTTAACAAAAGAGGAAATAGATAATCTTCAAAAGATTTGTTTTTATAAGAAAATTTTTCTGTTGTTAATTGAATCAGAAGAACGTTTTGTACTAGATAATGAAAAAACATTTATTATAGACAAAGACAGGTGTTTAATTGTAAAATAAAGATATCGGAAGTTACAATACCACCAGGTATATAGGTTCGGTGATGACCATTTGAGGTTTGAGAACCTTGTAATTTCAGATAAGTGTAAAACTTTCCCTCTTCATTCTTCTTTTAATACGGTGTTTGAGAACCTTGTAATTTCAGATAAGTGTAAAACTTAGGCGGAGGTTCGCCGTGCGAATCAGCAGTTTGAGAACCTTGTAATTTCAGATAAGTGTAAAACGCAAAGGAGGGTTTAAACGCAAATGAAACAGTTTGAGAACCTTGTAATTTCAGATAAGTGTAAAACTTTGAAAGGAGAATAAACATGAAACAAACTGTTTGAGAACCTTGTAATTTCAGATAAGTGTAAAACTTACTTACTTCTTTGTCAACTTGGCATTAAGTTTGAGAACCTTGTAATTTCAGATAAGTGTAAAACTTAGGTTATGTCATTCCAGTAATGCGACAGGTTTGAGAACCTTGTAATTTCAGATAAGTGTAAAACTTATTGAAAGAAACGCAGTAGTTACAGAATGTTTGAGAACCTTGTAATTTCAGATAAGTGTAAAACACTGTTTCTTTTTTCCTTTGAGTTAGGGTAGTTTGAGAACCTTGTAATTTCAGATAAGTGTAAAACTATGTGTATATCATATTTATGTAAGGTTTTGTTTGAGAACCTTGTAATTTCAGATAAGTGTAAAACTTTTATACATTGGATAAAGTGAGGTGAACGGTTTGAGAACCTTGTAATTTCAGATAAGTGTAAAACTGAATTAAATCCCCTAAATACTTATCATCGGTTTGAGAACCTTGTAATTTCAGATAAGTGTAAAACAGCTAAAGAAACAGGATGGCTTACTCTTAAGTTTGAGAACCTTGTAATTTCAGATAAGTGTAAAACATAATGATAGTTCTTTTTTCGAGGTTTGTCGTTTGAGAACCTTGTAATTTCAGATAAGTGTAAAACAAAGTAATGTTAATGAGAATTTCAGATAAAGTTTGAGAACCTTGTAATTTCAGATAAGTGTAAAACAGTTGAAGATTGCTTAATTATCAATTCTGTGTTTGAGAACCTTGTAATTTCAGATAAGTGTAAAACTAACTAATTGTAATATTGTATATGTATTTGGTTTGAGAACCTTGTAATTTCAGATAAGTGTAAAACTGCAAGTTTTGACACATTGGAAGAAGCACAGTTTGAGAACCTTGTAATTTCAGATAAGTGTAAAACAAGTAAAAGCGACAGAGCTTACACAGATAAGTTTGAGAACCTTGTAATTTCAGATAAGTGTAAAACAAGGACTAACCTTATACACGCCAGTTCTATGTTTGAGAACCTTGTAATTTCAGATAAGTGTAAAACAATGTATGCGAGACCTAATGCGAATTGTTCGTTTGAGAACCTTGTAATTTCAGATAAGTGTAAAACAATAGTTTTGCAAGTTATATGGCTGCAAATGTTTGAGAACCTTGTAATTTCAGATAAGTGTAAAACCAAGGCTAGTTATTCACTTACAGGTTACACGTTTGAGAACCTTGTAATTTCAGATAAGTGTAAAACTCCATAATTCGGATAATCTGTTCCATCCCAGTTTGAGAACCTTGTAATTTCAGATAAGTGTAAAACTGTCAGAAAGAACAAATGGCTAAGTTAGCTGTTTGAGAACCTTGTAATTTCAGATAAGTGTAAAACAGCGTTTTCCCATATGTTATATTGAGCCCAAGTTTGAGAACCTTGTAATTTCAGATAAGTGTAAAACTGTTTGTAGGATTGTATCTTGTAATTTTATGTTTGAGAACCTTGTAATTTCAGATAAGTGTAAAACTACACTTTATTTTTGATAGCACGTATTTGTGTTTGAGAACCTTGTAATTTCAGATAAGTGTAAAACATTAAGCATAGGATTTACAGTAGATTCTGCGTTTGAGAACCTTGTAATTTCAGATAAGTGTAAAACGTTTGAAATTGCATTAAGTAAGTCTTTATCGTTTGAGAACCTTGTAATTTCAGATAAGTGTAAAACTTTCTGCATCCGCACCAACTAAGTACTTAGGTTTGAGAACCTTGTAATTTCAGATAAGTGTAAAACTGTAACTTCAGCTTTAACTTCTGGATTGTCGTTTGAGAACCTTGTAATTTCAGATAAGTGTAAAACATTCTAATCTTTCTTCTCGCCAATTATCTGGTTTGAGAACCTTGTAATTTCAGATAAGTGTAAAACATCTGAATTTGTATTAAACATTGCTAATCCGTTTGAGAATCTTGTAATTTCAGATAAGTGTAAAACCGAATGTGAGGGATTCAGTGTCGGTGCTGTGTTTGAGAACCTTGTAATTTTTTATAAGTGTAAAACAATAAACAAGATGTGGCTGTCATTCATCCAGTTTGAGAGCCTTGTAATTTTTTATAAGTGTAAAACAAAAAATAACACCGTTTGCAAAGGTGCTCCGTTTGAGAGCCTTGTAATTTTTTATAAGTGTAAAAACTTTGTGATAATCGAAGTTTTTGAGGGGCTTGCGTTGCGAGCCCCTTTTTGAATACACTAGGACATTCAATGCTATTTTTCCTGAAATATTCTGGAGTTTTCCTGCACATTTCAATTAAGTTGATATGGCAAAGAGTGTTTGTATCCTAAAGTTTATATCAAGTTAATCCATAGTAATTCTATAAAATAAATTTTTTATCATTACTAAAAACAAAATAAAATTCATCATCAGCATAATAAGTAACTGGATTATAATCAGTTAACAAATTTAAAACGGGATTGCTTTTGGTTGTATATAAAAAATGATTTCTAAAATGTTCAAAGTTGTTAAAATCACGACCAAGTCTTTTTACAGAGTATGCTAACAATTGAAATTAAGTAGACGTAAAATAAATTGAGTGTGTGACTATTTGTTTGAATCGTAAAATATCTTTAATAAAATACCACGCATTGCGTGGTAAACCCCCTTGCACAACCTTAATTTTTGCACTATACTATATTAGTTAGAGATGTAATCTCAAATAGTATTTCATAGTAGGAGAAAAGTGAAAATGACAAAAGTTAGAACAAGATTCGCACCTAGTCCAACAGGAAGAATGCATGTAGGAAATTTAAGAACTGCACTTTATGAATTTTTGATTGCTAAGCATGCAGGTGGAGATTTTATTTTAAGAATAGAAGATACAGATAGAGAGCGTTTGGTTGAAGGCGCAGTTGATATTATTTATAGAACTATGGCTGAAACAGGTCTTGTACATGATGAAGGTCCTGATAAGGATAAGGGATTTGGTCCTTATGTTCAGAGCGAGCGTCAGGCATCAGGTTTATACCTTGAATATGCTAAGAAGTTAATTGAATCAGGAGATGCATATTACTGTTTTTGTGATAAGGAGAGATTGGAATCTTTGAAGACTTCTGTAGGTGAAGATGGAAAAGAGATTACAGTTTATGACAAGCATTGTCTTCATTTATCAAAAGAAGAAATCCAGGCAAATCTTGATGCAGGCAAGCCTTATGTAATTAGAATTAACATGCCAACAGAAGGAACTACAACTTTTGTTGATGAATTATATGGTGAGATTACTGTTGAAAACAAAGAACTTGACGATATGATTTTGATTAAGTCAGACGGATATCCAACATACAATTTTGCTAACGTTGTTGACGATCATCTTCAGCAGATTACTCATGTTGTAAGAGGTAATGAATATATTTCTTCATCACCTAAATATCAGAGATTATATGAAGCTTTTGGTTGGGAACCACCTAAATACGTTCATTTACCTTTGATTACAGATGAAAATCACAAGAAGTTAAGCAAGCGTTCAGGTCACGCTTCATATGAAGATTTAATTGAACAGGGATTTTTACCTGAAGCAGTTGTTAACTATTTGGCACTTTTAGGATGGAGCCCTGAAGACAATAGAGAAATCTTTTCACTTGATGAGTTGATTAAGGAATTTGATTATCACAAGGTAAACAAGAGCCCATCAGTATTTGACATTCAGAAGCTTAAATGGATGAATGGGGAATACATTAAGGCTATGGACAATGAAAAATTCTATGAAAAAGCTATGCCATACATCAAGAAAGTTATTACTAAGGATTTGGATTTAGAGAAGATTCTTGATATGGTTAAGACTAGAATTGAAACATTCCCAGAGCTTATGGATATGGTTGATTTCTTTGAAGAATTGCCTGAATATGATGTGGCTATGTACACTCATAAGAAGATGAAAACTAATTCAGAAAATTCATTAGAAGTGTTAACAGAATTACTTCCAATTCTTGAAGCAACAGATGATTATTCAGTTGACGGACTTCACGATACAGTATTTGAATATATTGGAAAGAAGGGCTGCAAGAATGGTCAGGCTTTATGGCCACTTAGAACTGCAGTTTCAGGAAAGCAGATGACACCTGCCGGGGCTTTTGAAATTATGGAAGTTATTGGAAAAGAAGAATCAATTAGCAGAATTAAGAAAGGTATTGAATTATTATCAAAATAATTTTAATACGAAATATAGTTATTAAGCGAGTAACTGTCAGGTTAATAACTATAAGAAATGTTAATAGATTGATTTTAAAATAATATAAATGTTAAAAACATTAAAAAGACTTTTGATTAAAGCTGTAAATAGCATATCAAAGGTCTTTTTTAATAATAAAATCCTTCGGATAATAGAAAAGCTTTTGTTTGTAATCTGAGTATTCTTTGAAAAAAATAAGAAAACATAAGAAATCACATTTACCTGTTTACACTTTAGTCAGACTGTGATAGACTTTCAGTACTTGGAGAGAAACAACCGGAAAGGTTGTATATATGTTTAATAAATCACAGATTCAGGCAATCAGCCATATGGATGGTCCGGCCATGGTTCTTGCAGGACCGGGTTCTGGTAAGACCACAGTTATTACCCATAGAATTAAGAATTTAATAGAGAAGGCGGAAGTGCGCCCGGAGAATATTTTAGTTGTAACTTTTACTAAGGCAGCGGCTATAAGTATGCAGAAGAGATTTTCTACATTAATGAATGGAGGGAAGGGACAACTGGTTACCTTTGGCACTTTTCATAGCGTCTTTTATAAGATTTTGAGAAAATCAAGGCGGTATGAAGCAACGGAGATTCTGTCTGAAAGGCAGAAAACGGACTATATAAGGGAGATTATTGGAAGGTATGGTATTTCTTCTAATGATGTTTCAGAATTGTCTCAGAACATTATTAATGATATTGGAAATATTAAAGGTAATATGCTTAATGCTCAGGAATATGAGCCGTCATGCTGCAAGAAAGAGGATTTTATAAAGGTTTATAACGCTTATAATTTGGAGTTAAAGAGGGATGGCAAGATGGATTTTGATGATATTCTAAGAGAGTGTTATTTGTTGTTATGTGAGAATCATACAATACTTGAACAGTGGAGGGAGCTGTATAAGTATATTTTAATAGATGAGTTTCAGGATATTAACAGAATCCAAATGAATATAATAGAGCTGTTGGCTAGTCCTCTTAACAATATTTTTGTGGTGGGGGATGATGACCAGTCCATTTATGGTTTTCGTGGAGCAAGACCGGAGATTATGATTGAGTTTAAGGATTATTATCCCGAGGCTGAACTTATTGTCTTGGATGTTAATTACAGAAGTACTCAGTCCATAATTAATGTGGCAGGTCGTGTTATTGAAAATAATAAGACCAGATTAGATAAGTGTGCTCACGCTAACAATGATAAGGATTTTCAACCTGATATACGAAAGTTTCGAAATCAAGTGGAAGAATTAAAGTTTGTAGTATCCAAAATAAGGGAATATGAAAATCAGGGGATTAGTCTGTCTGAAATGGCTATTCTTGTTAGGAATAATAGTCAGATTCAGGAGATTTCAAGTTTTTTAAAAAACAGAAAGATAGAAGCGGAAAGTGGAAAGCATAGAAGTAACATTTATAATGGTATGGTTGCAAAGGATATTTTGTCTTATGTTAGAGGAGCATTAAAGTTTGATGGCACATATTTCAATGAAGATTTAATATATGTTTTAAATAAGCCTCAAAGATATATAAGCAGGCAGGTTGTTCTTAGCGTGAATATGAATATTTCCGCTGTTAGAAGAATTTATAGTAAAAACAACATAGACAGTTTTCTATTTCATATTGAGATGATAAGAAAGCTACCACCTCAGGCAGCATTGTCATATATTAGAAAGGGTGCAGGTTATGAGGAGTATTTGCGCCTGTATGCCATTGAAAATAATATTCCAATGTCAGGGTTGTTAAAACAATTGGAACAGTTAGTGCAGGAGTGTAGCAAGTTTAATACATTAGAACAGTGGATAAATAGCATTGATTCAGCACAAAATAGTGAAGGTCAGAATTTTGGTAAAAAGAGCAGTGGAGAAGGTGGCACAAATAACAGGATTAATATTATGACAATGCATGGCTCTAAGGGATTGGAATTTAAGGCTGTGTTTATTGTTGATGCTAATCAGGGAATAATCCCTACGTCAAAGGCATTAAGAGAGAGGGACTTTGAGGAAGAACGCAGACTTTTTTATGTGGCGATAACAAGAGCCATAGATTATTTAAATATATATGCGGTGGAGGAAAGGCTGGGATGCCCCATAGAAGTGTCCATGTTTGTGGAAGAGATGCTGTAGAAAGTTAAATATTTGTGAACTGTATCTATTTTATTGCATTTTCCCGTATGTTTTGATAAAGTTATAGCAAACTAATTGGTATAAAAAAGGTATACCGATAATAAATAGCGGAAAGCGGAAAGAGGAAAAGATGGGAACTAATAATATTGACAATGAAGATGAAGAATTATTTGTAACAATTACATTGGAAGATGATTCAGAGATTGAATGCGAAGTGCTTACAATTTTTGAAGTTGAAGAACAGGACTATATTGCATTACTTCATGATAATGGAGAAGAAGATGGAGAGATATTTATTTATAGATATTTTGAAGACGAAGATGGAGAGCCTGGACTTGACAATATTGAAACACAGGAAGAATTTGACATGGTTTCAGAAGTGTTTGACAGTATTGTTGAAGACGGAGAATATGACGAAATTATCGAGGAATAATATTTAGGACTGTAGGAGTGTAAAGCAGGTCATAATCCGTATAGAGATGATTTGTATGTTTGGATAATTAAATCATCTTTAGAGATAAAGAGGTGATAGGATGCCAGGGACAAACAATGAAGCGGCAAGAAAAGAAGAAGTAAAGAAGATAGTAGAAAACAGAAGACGCAAGGCAGAGTTAATTAGAGAGCAACAGATTAAGAAGAGAAACACTATAATAGCAATTGGTGTTGGAATTTTAGTTGTGCTTATTTTGGTAATGGTTTTGGCTAAGTCCTGTTCATCAGGAAAGAAGCCGGCAAAAACTTCGGCAACTACTGCAAAGCAGATTACAACAGTGGCGCAGACTACTGTTCAGGAAACTACTACGGCAGAAGAGTATATGTATACTACTGATGTTTTGAACCTGCGTAAGTCGGCAAGTGCCAAATCCAAACTTATAACTCAGATAGGAGCAGGTAAGAAAGTACAGGTCATCTCAGAAAATGGCAAGTGGTGCCAGATTAAATATGGCAAGGATACAGGATATGTAATGAAGAAATATCTTAGTTATTCTAATATGCTTGATTAAGAGTTTTATATTAATTTTATATTAATAGCGTTAGTATAGTTTTTGAAACTAATGAGATTTAGGGAAGGCTTGAAATTGTTCAGGCCTTTCTTTTACATTATTAAAGTGATAATTAGATTTTATTATTAAAGTTGACTGTTTGATAGATTAGGATTGAGGATATGGAAATGAATTATAGTGAAGCAAGAGAGTATTTGAAGAATGTGAATAAGTTGGGAAGTATTCTGGGACTTAATACCATAAAGGAATTACTTAAGAGATTGGGCAATCCACAAAATGAACTTAAAGTAGTTCATATTGCAGGAACTAACGGAAAAGGTTCCATTATGACTTTTGTTCAGAATATTTTAATGGAATCAGGATATAAGGTTGGAAGATATTGTTCACCTGCAGTTTTTAATGAGCGTGAGATTATAAGAATAAATGACGAATACATATCAGAGGAACAATCTGCTGATTTGCTTACAAGAATAAAAGAAAAATGTGACAGTATGTATAGTGAAGGTTTGCCACATCCTACATCCTTTGAAATAGAAACAGCAGAGGCGTTAATGTTTTTTAAAGAGCAGAACTGTGATATAGCTTTAATTGAATGTGGAATGGGCGGAGAAACTGATGCCACTAATGTATTTGAAAAAGTTCTTTGCAGTGTTATTGCCACAATTAGTCTTGACCATACCCAGTTTTTAGGCAGTACTATTGAAGAAATAACAAAAGTTAAATCAGGAATAATTAAAGAGAACTGTCCGGTTGTAATGTCTAAACAGATAGTGGAGGCTGAGAGTGTAATAAAGAAGGTTTGCAAGCAGAATAATTCAAAACTTATAATTCCTACTGAGCAGGATTCTGAAAATGTGGAAATAGATGGTTTAACAACAAAGGTTACATACAAAGCATCTAATAATAAAGAATATATTCTTAACCTTCAGGCTCTTGGCACATATCAGATTAAAAATGCTAAGACAGCAGTTGAGGTAGCATTAGTGCTTGATAAAGCATTAACAGAAAAGACCGATATATGCGATGAGTCAGATAAGAATAATAGCACTGGTATGAAAAATAATATTAATAATAGTGGAAATACAATTGAGAAAAATATAAAAAAAGGCATAGAAAAAACAGTTTGGCCGGGACGTATGGAAGTCATAAGTAAGGAGCCGTTAATTATAATTGATGGCGCTCATAACCCGGGAGCAGTGCTTGAACTAAGGAAAACTTTGGATTTATATTTTACAAATAAGAGAATAACATTTATAATGGGGGTGTTGTCTGATAAAGATTTTTCCAAGGAAGCAGAAATTATTGCTGACAGGGCAGAAAGAATTATTACGATAACGCCAAACAATTCACGAGGTTTAGACGGGCACAAGCTTGCAGAAACTTTGGTGAAATATAACCATAATGTACAGGTTGCAGATAGTTTGGAGCAGGCTGCGGAAGAATCAATAGATACAATAAAAGAGAACAGGGCCGATATGATTTTGGCGTTTGGTTCATTGTCTTATTTAGGAGAGCTAAAACAGGTTGTAAGATTAATCTGTAACCATTAAACAAACAGTTAAAGCCGGAAGGAGAGATTGACGTGTTTGACAAGAAGAAAATAGAAAAAGGAATTAGACTTTTATTAGAGGGAATTGGTGAAAATCCGGATAGAGAAGGCCTAAAGGATACTCCGGACCGTGTGGCAAGAATGTATGAAGAATTGTGTAGCGGTATGAATAGGAGTCCTAAAGAACATTTGTCCAAAACATTTACTTGTGATAATGAGAATGTTGTTATTGAAAAGGATATTACTTTTTATTCAACATGTGAACATCATCTTATGCCATTTTATGGAAAGGTGCATATTGCGTACATTCCAAATGGCAAGGTTGTGGGAATCAGTAAACTTGCAAGAACAGTAGAAGTTTATGCAAGAAGATTACAGATTCAGGAGCAGATGACTAACCAGATAGCTAAGGCATTGGAGAAGTACCTGGGAGCAAAGGGTGTACTTGTTATGGCACAGGCAGAGCATATGTGTATGTCTGCAAGAGGAATTAAGAAGCCGGGAAGCAAGACGGTTACTTTTGCAAGTACAGGAGTTTTTGAAGAGGACAGAAATCTTAGAAGTGACGTCTTGTCAATTTTTAGGGATGGCCAGTAGAAAGATTGGAGTATGATATGAATATTGGAAAATACAATTTTGATTTAGAAAAAGAACCTGTAATAATGGGAATTTTAAATGTAACACCTGATTCATTTTCAGATGGAGGTAAGTTTAATAACTTAGATGCTGCATTAAAGCATACAGAAGAAATGATTAAGGATGGAGCAAAGATTATAGACGTAGGTGGCGAATCTACAAGACCAGGTTACACACTTATTAGTGACGAAGAAGAAATAGGTCGTGTAGTGCCTGTAATTGAAGCAATTAAGAAGAATTTTGATATTGCTGTATCACTTGATACATATAAGACTAAAGTTGCAGAAGCCGGAGTTAAAGCCGGATGTGACATGATTAATGATGTATGGGGATTTAAGTATGGCGAAAGAGATATGGCAGACCTTGTGGCAAAAACAGGTGTAGCAGCCTGTGTTATGCATAATAAGAATGTTATAACTTATAATGATTTTGTTAATGATGTAGTTAATGAATTAAAGGAATCTGTTGAGATAGCTCACAAGGCAGGAGTTAAGGATTCTCAGATTGTATTAGATCCGGGAGTTGGTTTTGCAAAGGATTATGAACAGAATCTTTTAATAATTAAGCACGTGGACAAACTTTTGGAACTTGGTTATCCTGTACTTCTTGGTACATCAAGAAAGTCTGTTATTGGTTTAACTCTCGATGTGGATAAGAATGACAGAATGGCAGGCACAGTTGCCACAACAGTTATGGGACTTGAAAGAGGATGCAGAATCTTTAGAGTTCATGATGTAAAAGAGAATTATCAGGCAATGATGATGGCTGAGAAGATTCTAAAAGCATAAGTTTAAATGCTATTAAAGATTAAAAAACAAAAATATTATCTAAAAAGGAAATAATATGGATTGTATTAAGATTAGACAGTTAGAAATATTTGCATACCACGGTTGCAATGAAGATGAAAAAATAAACGGTCAGAAGTTTTATGTAGACGCTAACCTTTATACTGATGTGAGAACTCCGGGATTAAGCGATGATTTGGAGGATACAGTTAATTATGCAAAGGCGTGCAAGTTTATAAATAAGTTTATGACTGAAAATAGATTTGACTTAATAGAGGCTGTTGCAGAGCAGACCACAAGAGGACTTTTGAAAGAGTTTCCAAAGATTAAGGCTATTGATTTTACTATTAATAAGCCTAATGCACCTATTAAGTTACCTTTTGGAAATGTAGCTGTTTCAATTTCAAGAAAGTGGAATAAGGCTTATTTAAGTATTGGCTCAAATATAGGAGACAAGGAGGGATACCTTAATCAGGCAATTGATAGTCTTTATGATGATGAAAATTGCAGAGTTTTGGCGGTATCTAAATTTATTGAAACTGAACCTTATGGACCTGTGGAACAGGACAATTTTTTAAATGGTTGCGTTGAAATAGAAACATTGTATGAACCTAAAGAATTATTAGCTACAGTTAACAGAATTGAGGCTGAGGCAAACAGAACCCGTGAAATACACTGGGGACCAAGAACTTTGGATATAGATATTGTTTTATATAATAATGATATAGTTAATGAAAAGGATTTATTAATTCCTCATGTGGAAATGCATAAGAGACTTTTTGTTTTGGAACCTCTTAAACAAATAGCACCGTATGCAGTACATCCGATTTTAAATAAAACAGTTAGTCAGATGTTAGAGGAGTTACAGCCGGATAACAAATGTGCAGGTTGTGGTGGATGTAGCATGAAACAGATGTCTGAACAATAAGAAAAAACTGAAGAAAGCATAAGGAATACAATGAAGGATTTATTAGAAAGCAGAAAAGAAATAGATGAAATAGATGATAGCATTATTAGATTGTTTGAAAAAAGAATGGAAGTTTGCAAAAATGTAGCAGAGTATAAACTTAGAACAGGCAAGCCAGTTCTTGACAGACAAAGAGAGCTTGATAAAATAGCCACTTTAAAGACTAAAGCATCAGACGATTTTTATGCTCACGGCGTAGAGGAATTGTTTGAACAGATTATGGCTATGAGTCGTAAGATGCAGTATAAGCTTTTAAATGAAGAAGGCGTAAACAATGATATTGGGTTTGATATTGTAGATAAGCTTCCAACAGAGGATGCAACAGTAGTATATCAGGGAATTCCCGGAGCTTACAGCCAGCAGGCGGCAACAGAATATTTCGGGGATAAGGTTAACTACGTTAATGTTACAACTTTTAGAGAAGCAATGAAATATGTTAGAGATGGAAAGGCTGACTATGCGGTTCTTCCTTTTGAAAATTCTTCAGCGGGAATTGTAACAGATGTATATGATTTGCTTGTAGAATTTCAGAATTATATTGTGGACACATTTGATGTAAAAATCGAACATTGTCTTTGCGGTATTTCGGGAGCTACAATTGATGACATAAAGGATGTTTATTCACATCCACAAGCATTTATGCAGAGTAACAAGTTTATTGAAGAACACGGCTGGGGCAAGGTTAACCTTGCTAATACTGCAATAAGTGCAAGATATATTTCAGAACAATCAGATAAGTCCAGAGGTTGTATTGCCAGTGAGAATGCAGCAAATATTTACGGACTTGATATTTTACACAAAGGTATTAATTTTAATGATTCTAATACAACACAGTTTATTATTATCAGCCGTCAGAAGATTGCGAGAAGAGATGCAGGTTTAATCTGTATTAGTTTTGAAATGCCTCATACATCAGGTACTTTGTATCAGATGTTATCTCATATTATTTACAATGACCTTAATATGACACGTATTCAGTCAAGACCTGTACCGGATAAGAACTGGGAGTACAGATTCTATGTTGAATTTGAGGGTAGGGCCAATCAGCCCGGAGTTGTAAATGCTCTTAGCGGAATTAATGCAGAAGCGCTTAATATGAAAATATTGGGAAATTATTAATATTGTGTAAGATTAAATTGCGTATGATTTTAAGTACTTTACTTAAGATATACGCAATTTTTTTACGTTTGAGGAAAACAATTGAAAAATCAAACAAAATTTATAGGAAAACTTTACTAAGTAAATATAATTTATATTTAACATAATCTTAGTTTTATTTACAAAGTTTATACATTATTTAACTTTTGTGCGATAGTGAGTGAATTATGACGGAGATAAAATGACACTGTATTCTTGAAAGATATTAAGGAGGAAAATAATGAAGAAAAATTGGAAATCCCTTATTGCATTGACAATGGCAAGTGTCATCCTTATATCTCAAGGTGATTTTACGAATATAGTAAAAGCGGATGACACCAAAGAGAAAACGACACAAAATGAAATTGATTACACACAGGCACCACCACTTTTAGTAACTGAAGTTGTGGCTGATAATCCGTCAGGAAAGAGATATACATATACAGAAGTGTACAATAATAGCGATGCTCCTATTAATTTCAGTGATTATGTATATTATTATTGCTATACAGGCGGAATGGGTTCCGGAAAAATTTTCGGAGACAAGAGTAAAGTAGGCGATGCTTATCAAAGTTTGTACGTTGGTGATTACAGCACAAAAGATGTTGTAATTGAACCGGGAAAAACTTTGGTTTTGTGGCAAAATGAAAAGCCACAGAAGGCAGGATACACATTAGATGATTTTAACAAATATTACGGAACAAATCTTGAAGAGGGAAAAGATATTATTAGTGTTCCGTATACAGGAATACATGATTCAGCAAAGAGAGGATTTTTCTTTGGAACTGATGAAAATTCAATTGTAGTTAAGGCATGGTCAAACGAAGCAAAAGATGAAATTCCTAAATCTAATCCGGATAAGTTAGGTATGCAGTATGAATATACAGGTGAGAAAAATACTTGTACAATGACAGGAATTTCAAAGGCAACACCGGGTGAAGTTTCACCTGAACAGGTACCGGCACAGAGAGTTCACGTAAATACAAGTGACATAAAAATTACATCAACCAATGCAAGTGTAGATGATGAAGGAAACTTTAACATTGAAGCTGAAATACCTTTTGAAGGAACTGAGTCAGCAATGTTTACAACTTTGTATTACAGACAGAAAGTAGATGGACTTGAACCACAGTATAAACAGGCAAACTTAGAATATACAGGAGATGGAAAAACATTTAAATATCAGATTCCCGCTAAGGAAATGTATGCTAATGAAGTTGAGTGGTATATAGAAGTAAATAATGGTGGACATAAGGATCATACAGAAATTAATAAGACAGCAGTTACACCAAAACTTCCAAGTGATGAAAATGCTACACCTATTTATATTACAGAGGCAGCTTGCAATGAAAAGAGTAGCGAAGATGATGGTCAGTATTCATATTTTGAAATTTATAACCAAAGTGACAAAGCAATCAATTTAGCTTATTACAAAATCTTATACTATTATGAGTATCCGGCCAAAACAGCAGCCCAGTCAGGAAAAACATGGTCAGTTCAAAATATTGACGGAGTTATTGAACCGGGAAAAACAATGGTTGTCTGGTTAACAAGCAATGGAACTACATTGGAACAGTTTAACAATCGTTTTGGAACAGATTTAGTTGAAGGAAAAGATATTGTAAAAGTAAATTATTCAGGTCTTCATTCATCTGAACCAAGATGGATAAGATTTGGAACATCAGAAGATGATGCAATGACAGTAGCAGGATTTAATACTAATGCAGGACAGTTAACAAAAGTTGGGGAAGCATTACAGTATGCTGCACCACACGGTGATAACTCAGATTATAGTGATCCTTTTAGAAATGAATCAATTCCTGTAGCAGTAACAAAGGCTACACCGGGAACAGTAGAAGACTGGCAGGTAACAAATCAGAAAGTAACATTTAAAGGATATACAAATTATCCTGAAGATGATGGAAAAGCACCTACATTAAAGATTTGTCCTGATGAAAATCTTCCAGTACCTTCAAGCATTAACGAAGGTGATATTTTAAAGGTAATGTATGAGACAGACCTTTTAATGGGAGCAACAGGTGCAGCAAGAGTAGATGCATTCAAAGATTTTGTTGATGAAAGTAACCCTAATAATACACCGGGTGGCTCAGAAAGATTAAAGAAAAGACCATATATGATTGGTACTGAAATCTTATACAAACTAGATAATGAAACAGAGTGGAATAAAATATCAGAAAAGAAACAGTGGAGACTTGGACATTATTTAATGCAGATTCCGGCAGATATTTTATTCGGACATAAGAAAGTAACATTTAAGGTTCGCGCATACACATTATACGGAATGAGCGAAACGGAAGAAAATACGGTTAAAATTAATGGAATACAGAATGAAACAGGGAAAATCAGATTAAATGTAAAAGATGATGATATTGTTTCAGGAGTAAAAACAATAACTGCAAATGATGGCAAAGATAATGGAAATGTATCAATTAAGTTAAATGATGAGGCACAGAACTTAGAAAAAATGCTTGAAGATGGTGCATATTTTATGATAAAGACATCAGGTATGGATACATATTTCAAAAACGCAATAACAGCTCCATACAACGGAAACCAAAGAGATATTATTACAATTTTAAGTCCATGGTGTGAGTCAACTTTATCAAGAGCAGTTAAAATTGACAATAAATATATTACTTACAATAAAGACACAGACTCTTTTGATGTACAGCTTACAGTTTGGGCAGGAGACAGTGGAACACCGTTTGAAGAAGCCTTATATCCTGAAGTGTTTGGCGAAAATCATGAAGATTATACAGTATCAGGTTTACAGTTAAAATTAGCAAATGGAAAAAGTTATATTCCAACAAAGATTGAACCAGACAACGTTAAAACTAATACGGATACTTCATTGGATGCATGGCATACAATAGGTGATTCAGCAGGAATGGAAACACATTTAACAGCAACATTTAGCATCCCGGCAGCAGATGCCACAGCAGTTGGATTTAACTTGGACACTACAAAGTTGAAAGACGGAGCATACACTATTGTTGCAGAAAATGGAAATCAGGATGAAAGAATGGAAGCTTCCATTATAGTTGATAATACTAAACCTGAAATCAATTTAGGAATTAAAGATGGAGATACAATTAGCAAGTCAGTTATGCTTGAAGAGGCAGATATTGCAAAAGACGCAAGTGGAATTTCAAATATTGCTGTAACATTAGATGGAGAAAACATTGAACTTCCGGCAGTTATTAACCCTGATGAGTTAAAGAATGGTGAGCATATTTTGGCAGTAGCTGCTACAGATATTGCAGGAAATATTGAAACAAAAACTGTTAAGTTTACATCTAAGAAATCTAATACAAAGGTATCAGATGACAAAAACGAATCAATATCAGACATTTCTGCTAATTTAACTGTAAATGTAGGAGATGAAAACGCAGATGTTACATTCTTAAAAGGTAAGAGCTTAACAACTGCTAACAATGGAATTGAAGAAGGAAACGTAACAGAAACAGGAAATACAGGTGAAAATCCATACCAGTTATTTACAGTAAATACAGGAAAAGTTTCAAAAGATGATGTTGTATCTGTAAAATGGAATGGTAAAGCTGATAATACAGACGAAAATCATTTACTTTCAATGTTTGCATTAGATGTTAATAATAACAAGTGGAAGTTAATAGGTACAGCAGATGAAAATGGAAACATTGATACACAAATAAGTGCAGACAAGTACGTTGACAACGGAAAAGCAACTGTTTTGGTACAGGTTGTTACAAAGGGAACAACTCCAAAGATTAAAAAGTCAGAAATTAAGAAACAGCAAAAGGAGACAATGTCAAACTGGGATGGAACATCAAGACCTGAAAATTATGACTTTGCCTTAGCATGGGAAACAGATACACAGTATTATTCAGAAAGTTTTCCATATCATTATGACAATGTTAACAAGTGGATTGCTGATAATGCAGAAGATTGGAAAATCAAGTATGTTCTTCATACAGGTGATATTGTTGATGACGTTGATATGACAGGTGAGTGGATTAATGCAGACAAGTCAATGAAAATATTAGATGATGCAGAAATTCCATATGGTGTACTTGGCGGTAACCATGATGTATATGCCGGAGCTGAAGGATATGGAAACTACTGGAAGTATTTCGGTGAAGACAGATTTAAGAACAAAGATTACTATGGTGGTTCATACAAGAACAACTTAGGACATTATGATTTAATAACAGAAAACGGACAGGATTTACTTATCCTCTATATGAGCTGGGACATTTATACAAATGAAATTCAGTGGATGAATGAAGTACTTGCAAAATATCCTGACAGAAAAGCAATTATTGCACTTCACAGATATTCAAATGTAAAAATGACAGGAGATAACTCAATACTTGATTATGCAGGAAAACTTCTTCAGACAGAAGTTGTTGCAAAGAATCCAAATGTTATAGCAGTATTAAACGGTCATTATCACGGTTCAAGTATTCAGGTAGACGGATTTGATGATAACGGTGATGGAATCAAAGAACGTACAGTATATCAGATTTGTACTGATTACCAGTCAGACCCTGAAGGTGGTTCAGAATATATTAAATTCTTATACTTTGATTTAAACAATAATAAGATTTATGTAAATTCTTACTCACCATACAGAAATGATTTCAACTACTATGATAATGCCAAACTTGAAAGCTATGGACAGGGTACTACAAAGTTAGACCAGGATATTGCTGAATTAGAATACAAATATGTTAACACAAATAAGTCACTTCAGACTAAGTCAATAAGCGCAGACTTAAGAACAAATGAAAAGATAGGTTCAGTGTCAAACGCAAAGGGCAAGGTTACATATAAGTGGACAAACCTTAATGCAGACAGTGAATATTCATGGTATGCAAAGGTAGTAAATGGAAATGGAACAATTGCTTACACAAATGTTAACACATTTAAGACTAACAAGAAAAACGTAATTTCAGATGATAACAACAATGTTAAACCAGGAAATGACAAGAAGAATAATACTACAGTAAAGCCTGGTAACAATACAAAGACAGTTAACATTGGAGAAGTTTATAAGGTTGGTAATTTAAAATATCGTGTAAAATCTATTGTTAACAAAAATGCAACTTTAGAGGTTGTAGGAGTTAGAAGCAAGTCTTTAAAAACAGTAAACATACCGGGAATGGTAACAATTAACGGTGTAAGTGGAAAAGTAACAGCAATTGGAAACAATGCATTTAAAGGCTGCAAGAAACTAAAAAAGGTAAGTATTAATTCAGTATATTTGACAACTATAGGTAAGTCTGCTTTTGGAAATTGTAAAAAATTAAAGAAAGTAGTTATTAAATCTAAAAAGTTGAAAAAAGTTGGAAAGAAAGCCTTCTTTAAGATTAGCAAAAAGTCAGTGATAAAAGTGCCGGCAGCTAAAAAGAAAACTTACAAAAAGATTCTTGGAAGAAAAGTAAAATAACATATTTTATAAAATGTTAAAAAATACATTAGCGATTTATTGTCAGTAAAATGGCAATAAGTCGCTAATTTGAATATGGAGAAAGTTAAAAATAAATGGATAAAAAGAAAAAGTACACAATATTAGGCTTAGTAATGGTAATAATAATTTTTTCAATAGGAGTTTTTATCTTAAATAGTGGAATAAAAAAGAAACCACTTAGACCATCAGGTGGAAACCAGTTTGCAAAAGCTGTTGTTACAAAGGTGTTAACAAGCGATGTTAATATTTCAGAAGAAGGGGAAATGGAAGGAAACCAGACTGTAAAAATAAAAATTACATCAGGTAAATATAAGAATCAGGAGTGTGAGGCACAAAGTCCTTATGCCAATCATACAGGAGCGTTTTGTAAAAAGGGAACCCGTGTTATTATTTTAGTTAAAAAACTGGATAGCGGAGAGTTAAACGCAAGCGTTTATAATTATGACAGAGGAATAATTCAGTGGATTATGATAGCAGCGTTTTTGGGAGTTTTGTGTATTGTTGGAGGTAGAAGAGGTTTTGCTTCAGCAGTGGGACTTGTATTTACATTTGTTTGCATTATAGGTTTGTATATACCAATGCTATACATAGGAGTTTCTCCTTTTGTTGCAGCAACATTAACTACTGCAATGATTACAATAGTAGTTATGATGTTAATAGGTGGCTGGACTATTAAAACTTTATGCGCAATATTAGGAACAGTAGCCGGAGTTTTGGTGGCAGGAGGAATGGCATACTTATTTGGAAAACTGGGACATATAAGCGGTCTTAATGCTGATGATGTGGAAACACTTGCGTATGTGGCACAAAACAGTAAATTAGATGTTGGAGGAGTGCTTTTCTCGGGAATATTAATAGCATCTCTTGGCGCAGTAATGGATGTGGGAATGTCCATAGCTTCAACAATTGCAGAAATCCACGATGCAAATCCTGAATTTGATGCAAAAAGATTATTTAAATCAGGCATAAATGTAGGAAAAGATATGATGGGAACAATGTCTAATACATTGATTCTTGCATTTGCCGGGGGTTCAATAAATATATTGATAATAACTTATGCATATAATATGTCTTATTTGGAATATTTTAATAAATATGATATTGGAATAGAGTTATTAAGAGGAATAGCCGGTTCAATGGGCGTAATATTGACGGTACCGTTTGTATCCATTATTGCAAGTATTTTAATGAAAAAGAGAGCATAACCTGCTCTCTTTTTACACATATATAAATAATTAATCCTCATCAATTTCCAGTGGTTCAATACCAACTTTTATTTCTAAGAATTTAAGAATATCATAGTAGACTTCTTCATTGTTTAATTCATTAAAGAGTTCATGTCGCATTCCCGGATATAACTTTGAAAAAGTATTTGGAAAACCACAGTGTTTAAAGTGGGTAACAGCTTTTTTAAAGTCTTTATCACTTTTACGGCAGGGATCATCTCCACCTGACATAAACATAACAGGAAGTTGTTTGTTCTTGTTAGTCCAGCCAAGCTTACTATAAACCTGTTCCATTAATGAGAAAAGGCAGTAGTACCCATTTAGTGTGAAAGGAACACCACATAGTGGATCCTTGTTATATTCCTCAACAATAAACTTGTCGGTAGAAAGCCATGAGTTAACGATACCTTCTTTAAGGAAAGGTTTCTCAAATGGACCGTTAACCATATTTTCAATAAAAGGGCTTCTATAATGCCAGCCTCTAAAAAATGCAAGAAACTTGGCTAAAAACTTACCGGCAGCAGCCAATGAGTTTTCAGAAGGAGAACCGCTAAGTATAACGGCATCAACTTCCTGAGAATATTTCTTTAAATATGTTCTTACAACCAATGAACCCATACTATGGCCTAGAAGTATAAAAGGTAAATTAGGAAATTCACGTTTAAGATACATAGTATATTCCTGAACATCGTTTACAAGACCTTTGTAGCCTTCTTCGCCGAAATAGCCTAAGTCATCAGTTGTTAATATGTTTTCTCCGTGTCCACGCATATCGGCAATGGCACATATATATCCGCGTCGGCTGAAATACTCCATTGGAGCAGCATAACGGTTACGTGTTTCGCACATTCCGTGAACAAATTCAATAACCCCAATTGGCTCAACACCGTCAGGGGGATAGGTGATAGTATGTGGTCTCATAGATACTCCATAAAATTAACTGTTAATAATAAAATGTATTAATCTAAGCAAAAAAGCAAATCAAAATATTTGATTCTAGTTATCTGCATCCATTCCGTCAGTTGTGTAAACAGCTCTCTTTCTTGCCATTTCATCATTTTCAAGATATTCATCGTAAGTAGTAATCTTGTCAATTAACTTACCGTTAACGATTTCCATAATTCTGTTGGCTGTAGTCTGTACAACCTGATGATCTCTTGAAGAGAATAAAAGTACGCCAGGGAACTTAATAAGTCCGTTGTTAAGTGCTGTAATACTTTCCATATCTAAGTGGTCAGTAGGTTCATCAACAATAAGAACGTTGGCACCTGAAATCATAAGTTTTGAAAGCATAACTCTAACTTTTTCACCACCGGAAAGTACGCGAACTTTCTTAACACCTGCATCACCGGGGAATAACATTCTGCCAAGGAACTGACGAACATAAGTTGCGTCTTTGTTGTCTGAGTACTGTGTAAGCCAGTCAACAATTGCATCATCACTGTCAAAGTCCTTAGTGTTATCCTTAGGGAAGTATGACTGTGAAGTTGTAATTCCCCATTTGTATGAACCTTCATCCGGTTCCATCTGTCCTGCAAGAATTTGGAATAATGTAGTTTTTGCAAGGCCGTTAGAACCTACAAAAGCTATTTTATCTTCACGTCCTACAACGAAAGATATATCATCTAAAACCTTAACACCGTCAATAGTTTTTGAAAGATGTTCCACAGTAAGAACCTCATTACCGATTTCACGGTTAGGTCTAAAGTCGATGTATGGATATTTACGGCTTGATGGACGAATTTCGTCTAATTCGATTTTTTCAAGAGCACGTTTTCTTGAAGTAGCCTGTTTTGATTTAGAAGCATTGGCGCTAAATCGCTGGATAAAGTCCTGTAATTCCTTAATCTTTTCTTCTTTCTTACGGTTAGCTTCTTTCATCTGCTTAACGATTAACTGACTTGATTCATACCAGAAGTCGTAGTTACCTGCGTATAACTGAATCTTAGCATAATCAATGTCCGCAATCTGTGTACAAACTTTGTTAAGAAAGTATCTGTCATGGGATACTACAATAACTGTATTGTCAAAATTGATTAAGAACTCTTCAAGCCATTCAATGGCATCAAGGTCTAAGTGGTTAGTAGGTTCGTCGAGTAAAAGAATGTCAGGATTACCAAACAATGCCTGTGCAAGCAAAACTTTGACCTTTAATGAACCGTTAAGGTCTTTCATAAGGTTGTAATGATATTCAGTATCAACACCAAGACCATTAAGAAGAGTAGCAGCATCACTTTCTGCTTCCCAACCGTTCATTTCTGCAAACTCACCTTCTAATTCTGAAGCACGGATACCATCTTCATCGCTAAAGTCTTCCTTCATATAAATGGCATCTTTCTCTTTCATAATATCGTAAAGTCTCTGATTACCCATAATAACAGTATCAAGAACAGTACATTCATCATACTGGAAGTGATCCTGCTTTAAGAATGAAAGACGCTCACCCGGTGTAATAATAACCTCACCGCTTGTAGGTTCGATTTCACCTGTAAGAATCTTTAAAAATGTTGATTTTCCGGCACCGTTGGCTCCGATTAAGCCGTAGCAGTGACCTGGAACAAATTTTATATTTACATCTTCAAATAATGCCTTTTTACCAAATCGTAAAGATACATTGCTTGTACTTATCATTTTTTTCGTTACCTCTCTTATTTAATAATGGTGTGTGGGCTATCGCACCCGTACAGATTAGTATAACAGTTTTGGGAATTTTAAGCAATAAAGGTTTAATAAATGTAGTGTAAAAGTACAGAAAAGATAGTGTGGGAAAATTAATAAAACTATTTTTGTAGGTTGATTTTGTTTCTTTAATCAAAAGGGTATGTTATAATTCACTTATCTATGCGAAAGTTCGGGCATAAGAATTTATGTCAAAATTGTGTCTATATGGGCATATTAAGAATGACTGGAAAGGATACACAATGGATTTAAATAAAATAAAAGTATACAGAGGTAATCCTTTAATGATGGGGGCTACTGTAATAGGCGATACGGTTAATTTTGCCATTACAGCAAGATTAGGAAGTAAATGTGAACTTGTTTTATATGAAAAAGGAAAAAACAATGAAGCGGCACGTATTCCTTTTGAAAATGCGCAGGTTATAGGAAATGTTTTTGCAATGAGCATTGAAGGGCTTGATTATAAGAAATATGATTATAATTTTTCTATTGATGGAAAGATTGTGACAGATGCTTATGCAAAGGCACTTTCAGGAAAAGAAAAATGGGGAATTGTTCCTACTGATATAAGAGGAAGCATTGTAAGCAGTGAATTTGACTGGCAAAACGACGCACCACTTAGAAGACCTTATGATGAGACAATTATATATAGACTTCATGTACGTGGCTTTACAAAACATGTAAGTTCAAAGGCTAAGCATAAGGGAACTTATTTGGGAATTGTAGATAAGATACCTTATTTAAAGGAACTTGGAATAACTATGATAGAGTTAATGCCGGCATATGAATTTAATGAAATGGAATCACATGTGGCAACGTCTATGAAGGGACAGTTTAGCATTGAGAACCCTGTGCTTAATTATTGGGGATATACAAGCGGTTATGCTTTTGCACCGAAAGCTTCATATGCTTATGCCACAAAGCCGGGTAGTGAAGTTGAAGAGTTCAAATACATGGTAAGAGAGCTTCATAGAAACGGAATAGAGGTTTCTATGGAATACTTTTTCCCTGAAGGAACTAATCCTACACTTATTTTGGATGCACTTCATTATTGGGTTATGGAATATCATATTGACGGTATTCACGCTAACTGTGAAAAAGCAGTCATGAAGATGATTCAGACGGACAATCTTTTGTCTACAACAAAGATTTTTACTTATAATTTTGCTACGGATACGGATTTTTATGCCAATGTTGAAAATAAGAATCTGGCAAACTTTAATGATGATTTTATGGTATCAGCAAGAAAGTTCATTAAAGGCGATGAGGATATGTTAAATACCATATCTTACAAGATTAAGGCTAATCCGCCAGCAGTGGCAGTAGTTAATTATGTGGCTAACCACAATACTTTTACATTATATGATGCGGTTTCTTACGATAAGAAATACAATCAGGCAAATGGCGAAAATAACAGGGACGGTGCAGTTTATAATTATAGTTGGAATTGTGGCGCTGAGGGCGATACAAGAAAACGTAAAATAAATGAGTTAAGAAAGCATCAGATTAAAAACGCTCTTTCACTTGTATTGCTAAGTCAGGGAGTACCTATGATTTATGCCGGAGATGAAATGTGTAACAGCCAGAAAGGAAATAACAACCCTTATTGTCTTGATAATGAAATATCATGGACTAACTGGAATACAACAGCCATGGCAAAGGAGATTCTTGACTTTACAAAGAAGCTTATTCAGTTTAGAAAGCAGCATAAGATTTTGCATTTAAGCAGCGAGCCAAGGCTTATGGATTATAAGTCATATGGTTTGCCGGATATGTCTTATCACGGTTCTAAGGCATGGTATGCAGATTTTAGTCATTTTAACAGACATTTTTCTGTTATGTATTGCGGAAAATATGCAACTGTTGATGGAAAAGAAGATGAAGCAGACTTATTCATAGCTTATAATATGTTTTGGGAGATGATTAAATTCGGTATTCCGTCTGCAAGAAATAAAAGACAGTGGAAAGTTGTTTTTGCTACAGATTCAGGATTTAAGGAACCTAGTGATGGTATTGAGAGAATGCTTCAGGTGCCACCAAGAAGCATTGTAGTTTTAATGGCTAAATAAGAAAAGGCAATAAATGGAAACACAAGGAAAAAAGAAAATGAGTGAATTAAAAGAAAAAGGTCTTGGAGTTTTTATTAATCTTGATAAATGGGGGATTAGTACATTTAACCTAAAAATAATTGCTATGATTACAATGATTATTGACCACGTAGGTTTTTTGTTTTTTCAGGACAATCATCAGACATATATAATACTTAGATCTATTGGTCGTATAAGCTTCCCAATATTCTGTTTTGTTTTGGTTGAGGGATTTTTCCATACATCAGACAGATTAAAACATGCAATCAGGCTTGGAATATTTGCCTTAGTATCAGAGATTCCTTATGATATGCTTTATGGCAGATTCTTTGATATGGCAAGACAGAACGTAATCTTCACTTTATTTATAGGTTATATGGCAATCTGGGCATTACAGTCCATATCAATGTTTAGGGTTGCATATCCTGACAAAATATTAAAACACATAGGAGCCGGAAGACTTAACACAATACTTGAATTAGTAACATTGGCAGTAGCTTTTGGAATGGCATACTTCCTCCACACATCATATTCATACGGTGGAGTAATGCTTATTATATGTTTTTATGTGTTTAATAATCATCACATAGGAAGAGCAATTTCAAACTTAGTATTCAACATTGGAATGTTTGGATTTGGAGTGCAGTGGTGGGGGGCGTTAAGCGTGTTGCCCATAGCATTTTATAACAAAAAACCGGGAACAAAGAAATTAAAATATATGTTCTACTGGTTCTATCCGGTACACTTATTAATACTGGTATTAGTGAAGATATATGTAATACATTAGTTTAAACTTATTTTTACGTTGAAAGTTATTTATATATTGCAAGAAAAAAGCCCTTTCAAACACGTTGATTTTCTCATTTTGCTCCGTCGTCTATTGTACAGCGAAAACTTAAACTCGCCTACGGCTCAGACAGTATACGCGTCACTACAAGCGGTGCATAAATTAGTGAAACTGCTTTTATGAGCTTGCTCATTAAAAGCCTGTTTAACTAATTTATATATCGCGCCAGCGCGATATGAGTATGAAGCGTAGCGGAATACGAAGAACCGCTTATACTCGCAAAATTTCAAAAATCTGCCTATTGTTTGCAATGGCTTTTTTCTTTCAATATTATTTTAAATAACTTTCAACGAAAAATCTTTTATTCAGGATATATCAGTCTTGTTTCGTCTATATCTTTTAGAACTTCATTATAGTACTTGTTACATACGTATTTTGCCATATTTAAATTCATGTCAAGATAGTTGCCACAGTCCTTGGCACATGCACCGGGAACATCGCCCTCAAAATCTTTCATAAATATAAACATTCTTTTTACAAGTTCAACTACATCTTTTGAATCATAATCACCAGCCAAAACCATATAAAATCCTGTTCTGCATCCCATAGGACCAAAGTATATTGTTTTGTCTTTAAATTCAGAGTCATTTCTTAAAAATGTTGCGCCAAGATGCTCAATTGTATGAACTTCTGCAGTATTAAGAACAGGTTCAAAATTAGGGCGTGTCATTCTAATATCAAAAGTTGTAATAACCTGTTGGCCAACCTTATCTTTTCTTGAAACATAAACGCCGGGTAATAATTTTAAATGGTCTATTGTAAAACTTGCTATTTTTTCCATAGAAACTTCCTCCTATTACAAACCATAACGGTTAAAAATTATAGGAAAAATATAACACGAATTATAGCGAAAATCAAACAGAAGGCATAAAGTGTTCTTTGTTGATATAGAAATGGAAAAATTTATATGTTATACTAGTCATACTCTAGCTTAAAGGGGCGTTAAAATATGGATATTAATAACGAAAACATAAACAATAATGAAAATAATAACGAAAATATAAACAGCGAAAAGCCGCATAAAAGACGTGTGCGTTACAAAGGCACACATCCAAGAACTTACGCTGAAAAGTATAAAGAGCATAATCCGGAAAAATATAAGGATACCATTGAGAAGGTTATTAGCAAGGGAAGTACTCCGGCAGGTATGCATATTTCAATATGTGTAAAGGAGATTCTAGAGTTTTTGGATATTAAACCGGGACAGATTGGTCTGGATGCCACACTTGGATATGGTGGACATACTTTACAGATGCTTAAGAAGTTAGATGGAAAAGGACATATCTATGGATTGGATATTGATCCTATTGAAATAAAAAAGACAACTAAGCGTTTGGCAGACAAAGGTTTTGGGAAAGATGTTCTTACTACAATAAATACTAATTTTAGAAACATAGATCAGGTAGCTAAGGAACACGGACCTTTTGATTTTATTTTGGCGGACCTTGGGGTGTCATCAATGCAGATTGACAATCCGGAAAGAGGTTTTACTTATAAGTATGAAGGACCACTTGATTTAAGATTGAATCCGGAAAAAGGAATTTCGGCAGCAGAAAGACTTAGAGATATTTCTGTAGATGAGCTGGAAGGAATGTTTATTGAAAACTCAGATGAGCCATATGCATATGAAATTGCAAAAGCTATAGTTGCAAGAAATAGAACAAATAATAAGATTGAAACAACTACTGATTTAAAAAACGTAATTGAGAAATCTTTATGTGTTGTGCCACAAAAAGAGAGAAAAGAAGCAGTAAAGAAAAGCTGTGCAAGAGTTTTTCAGGCATTAAGAATTGATGTAAACAATGAATTTGAAGTGTTGTATGATTTCCTTGAAAAACTTCCGGATGCTTTGGCAAGTGGCGGAAGAGTGGCAGTGCTTACATTTCATTCAGGAGAAGACCGTCTTGTAAAGAAATCATTTAAGGCTTTACAGAAGCAGGGAGTTTACAGTGAAGTTGCAAAAGATGTTATAAGACCAAGTGCAGAGGAATGTAACACTAATCCAAGAGCAAGGTCAACAAAGATGCGCTGGGCAATAAAGGCTTAACTTAAAGCAGTGCTTAATAAAATAAATATACAAACCATTTAAAAAGTGGTATGATGTATAAGATATGAGAGAGGGAAGCATATGTCAATCTGTGTAATAAATAGATGGTGACTTGGATGCTTTGATAATCAAATCAATATAGAAATATAAAACATAAAAGCAAAAAATAAAGATATAAGGGAGAACAATATGTTAGGCGATAAGAAGGTATCATATAGTGCTATGCAGTCAACAGGAACATTAACATTAGGAAATTACTTGGGAGCACTTGATAATTGGCTTAAAATGCAGGAAGAATATGAATGTTTTTATGCAATAGCAGATTTACATTCATTAACAATTAGACAGAATCCTGCTGAACTTAGAAAGAGAGCAAGAGATTTATATGCATTGTACGTTGCAGCAGGACTTGATCCTGAAAAAAACTGTATTTATTTTCAGTCACATGTTTCTGCTCATGCTGAACTTGCATGGATTCTTAATTGTTTTACATATATGGGCGAATTAAACAGAATGACTCAGTTTAAGGATAAGGCTGCTAAACATGCAGATAATATTAATGCAGGACTTTTTACATATCCATCACTTATGGCGGCAGATATTTTGCTATATCAGGCAGATGTTGTACCTGTAGGTGTTGACCAGAAGCAGCACTTAGAGCTTACAAGAGATATTGCAAACAGATTTAATGGAATTTATGGTGATGTATTTACAATTCCTGAGGCATACATTGGAAAGTCAACAGCTAAGATTATGAGCCTTCAGGATCCAACAAGAAAGATGTCAAAGTCAGACGAAAATCCTAATGCAAGTATTTTGTTAATGGATGATCCTGATACAATTATCCGTAAGTTTAAGAGAGCTGTAACTGATTCAGATATGGAAATCAGATATTCAGATGATAAGCCGGGTATTCAGAACCTTATTAATATTTATTCATGTATTACAGGAAAGACTATTGAAGAGGTTGAAAAAGAATTTGATGGCAAAGGATATGGTGAATTCAAGCTTGCAGTAGGAGAGTGTGTTGCTAACAGACTAAAACCTTTACAGGACAGATTTTATGAACTTCAGAAAGATAAAACATATTTAAATAGCGTTATCAAAGAAAATGATGAAAAAGCTGCTTATTTTGCAAACAAAACCCTTAGAAAAGTTCAGAAGAAAGTTGGACTCACAGAGAGAATCAGATAGGAGTTTGGCAGATGAAAAACAAAGTTAATAAGAAGTTTATTCATGACGAACAGTTTTTTATTGTAAAAAAATAATGATAATAAAATATAAAAAAGCATTGTGCCAGATTTGTACCGACCCCCAAAAGTTAGACCTAAAAATCTAACGATTGGAGGTCGGTATTTTTATGGCAAAATACAGTTATGAATTCAAAAAGCAGGTTGTTGACGCATATCTTAGCGGTGAAGGTGGCTATGAATACTTAGCCAAACGATATGGTGTACCTGCCCGGTCAAACATTAAGAAATGGGTTCGGAATTATGAAACTCATGGTGACAAAGGACTTATGCGTTCGCGAAAACAAGATAAATACTCTTTTGAAAAGAAGCTTTCTGTTGTAGAATTATATTTAGCAAGTGAACTCTCATATCAGGAGCTGGCTCTTCGTGAAGGAATATATAATCCCTCTCAAATCTGTAAGTGGGTAAAGGATTTCCGGATCGCCGGTCCTGATGCATTGAGACCACATAAGAAAGGTCGCAGGAAAACATTGGGTACATCAAACAAAAAGTTAAATATTGAACAAGATACAACTACAGTTCCGGTTGATACCAGTACTGAACATGTAAAAGAACTTGAAGATGAAATTCTTAAGCTTAGAATAGAGAATGCATATTTAAAAGAACTGAGGAGGCTGCGTTTAGAGGAGGAAGCTCTTCTGAAAAAACAGCGAGAATCGTCCACAGCCTCCGGGGAGAATTCAAATTAAAAGACATTCTCGCAGTTGTTGGTTTTCCAAAGGCAACATATATGTATTGGCAAAAAAGATTTGATAGAGAAAATCCAGATATAGAATTAGAAGAAAAGATTCATGAAATACATAAACGTAACAAAGATTATGGCTACCGTCGCATGTGTGGTGAACTCCGTAATCAGGGCCATATCGTGAACAAGAAGAAG
>OGZW01000311.1_pt1 | contig 37225 bp, 38 predicted proteins | sample 1577001 | NCBI WGS metagenome assembly OGZW01 (sample SAMEA3541519, study PRJEB24748) | human gut metagenome | biome: human gut; feature: human-associated habitat; material: faeces | place: China | collected 2012 | reverse complement strand
GTGCAGCTATATCTATATATATAGCTGCACCCTGCACCTGCCGTATATCTATTTATATTTTGACAGCTTAAACTTCATCCTCCATTGTTTTATCCTCCCATTTCTATTCGGAAAAGAAATTCTACCATTCGGATATAGAATGTTTCACCTATGATATTTTCCTGCTATATTTCCGAATAATATTACAAAAGGCGGTATCCGAAAAGCCTAAGACGAGTAGGATAAAAATAATTAAAGTATGATAGTTTATTTAATGGGACATGGATTTGTTGTACCTAAATTTCCACAAATGAGCGATCTTCCCCCAAACTGTGATTTAAAGTTTTATGTTCCGGAAGGCAAATTGTATGAGGATTTTGCATTGGAATATAAAAAAGAGCATGAGGATGAGAGTGTTGAAAAGAAAAATATAGATAAAGCTTTTAGTGAACTTGCAGACCGTTCACTGTACGATGGTTCACGCTCTTCTTTTTATATCTGGAATGATGGTGAAGCAATAAAGGATATTGAAGGGGTTCCAAAGGAAATTCAAAAAAGAGAAGAAGATTGTGGTGGGGTGCAACTTGCAAGGGTGCCAATACGCGAGCATTTACTCCATAGTTTAAAATTTGATGAGATAAATAATGATTTAAAAGGAGGTTTGAAAAAAAATGCTACAGCAGGAGTGCTTACACAAGAATTAAAAACGCTGGGAACGTTTAAAGGGCTTCCTTTTAAGGTGTTGTTAGTTCAGAATGTGAATGTAAAACTTAAGGGATTAAAATGTCGAGAGAAAGAGGGAAAGAATGAATATATAGTTACTTCTTCCAAGACAACATATCTTAGCAAAGACGACAATACAGCATATAAATTAAGTTGGTTAATTGAAAAAATCGTCGAGCTTAAGAAAGAATTACACATTCCTGATGATGAAGAAATTCATATTTGCTGGCTGGCTTGTAGATATGCTATGGAAGGAGGTAATAAGGAGGACTTTTTTCATAAATATGAACCTAACGAAAAGGATTCCTGTATAATAGAGCATATTTATCCATAGGAACCATAAATACCTGTTCCCCAAAAATAGATTTCCCCTTATCTTACCAACAATACTATTGAAAGGTAAAATAAGGGGATTATTCTATATTATTAAATCAGGAATACCGATTTAATACAACAGCGTATCTTTTGTAGTGATACAATGAATCTTATGATGAGACAAGCCTTTGTACCAGTCGGAACCGTGGGATTCCCAGTTGAAATCCTCGGTAGTTCCCGAAGATATTTTTTTGCCCTCTTTCTCAATGTCAACACCGAAACCTGATATTAAATCGGCTTCCGGTGTTCCCGGAAGAGCTTTTGTTATGGCAACAATGCGATCTGTCAAACATCCCGTAACTCCTTTTTGAGAATTATCGCCTCTGCCGATTACTGTTGAACCGTTAGGATCGCCTTTGTCCATAAATTCAATGCCTGTAAGTCCGGCATTGTTGCTATACCCTAAAGCATAGTAAAAATGGTAATGCCCATTGGTAGAAGCAGAAATGAAATCAAAGATGTTAGGAGCTAATTTATAGAATTTTCGCATGACTTCTCCTGTATAATCCATTTGATAGAAGTAATCGGGCGGCGTCTCTCCGTCGAATTGACGACCATAAACATCGGCAATGACTTTTTTATATTTAATCTGCTTCTTGGTGCATTCGGCTACATAAGTATCGAAGGCACCCTTCATTTCTTGCTTGCGATGATTATCTTCAACAAATTCCCATATAGGAACCAAGCCGTTGTCCTGCGAACTCGTAGGATATATATAACCAATCATATCCACCGTACCGGGTAGTTCCGTGTGGCAAGACAATTGCCATAAATCCGGATCTGAAATTGAAGTATCTCCTCCCACTCTTCTTTCTTTAGATACATGCCTGTCGTTTTTCTGGCACTCCTTATCCGTCTCGGTAAAGTCATAGGTTGATCCGACTTTAAGGGTGTCGTTAAACTTCGTACCGTAAGGAAACGCCATTGACAAATTAAGATTGACCTGTGTTGTCCTGCTGCTTTCCCATTCCATGTATTCACGGGCGTAGAAGTATTCATATTTGCACCCGTAAATGGCTTTAGTCACCAAATGTGTTCCGTAGGCTTGGAACAAGCGGACATAGGCTGAATAGTCTTCCGTCGGATACAATATACTATCTTCTCCCTCTGCTTTGATACCATTGATATGGTTAAAAGCAGATTTCAGCATGTACTTTTTAATGTCGTTTACAGACATCGGTGCTAAAGATACGCCACAAATTTTGTTGATGAACAGCTTCATTGCAAATTCATGGATGTTTTCGCTGTTGTTAAGACTTCCCGAAGCAATTGCCAAAGAGTTTGGGAACGAATCTTTTTTGTCGTTTCCTTGTTGAACGTCCAAGCTACAGCCAAAGGCTTCATTCAAACTTTGATTGGCGGATTCGTAATTGCTTCCTTCTGCTTCCAATAAAGTGGACGCATTAGAATCATCGTACAAAATCTTTGCATCGGCTTTTAGCAATTCATAATCCAATATGGCAGCAAGCGAATTGTTGCTGCCTAATTCTCCCGTAACACTACAACCATGCCCGAAACCTTTCTGGGCAATCTGGTCTAAATTCTTCGAATCTTTTCCCATGGCATTAAATTAAATTGTTAAACATTTAAGTGAACAGACCCTTGTTATGGGTCGTACGCAAACGTAAACCTCTTTTCTATGCCATTCAAATTTAATTCCCCAAAGGTGTCTTTTTACTTCCCTGTGACATCCTCTATACGTGCCTTCTTCATTTCCGGAATACGGTTAGTTGTATGGAAATCAATAGATAAGTCATTTAATGAAGAGACGGGATGCCGGGAAGATAGCTGAAAGAAATTCATTCGGAAAATAACGTCTTTCATCGGATAGATAATTAGTTCAATATGAATTTAAATCTATTTATTGGACGGATAATTTAAACTAAAAATCTATTTGTTATGAAGTATGTAGTATTAAAAAATGCACTTAGTTTGTTGTGCATCCAGCTTCCCGAAGGTTTTGGAACAAAGTTGGAAATTGTCTGTTTTGAAAACCAAGTTGAATTTGACGAGTTTCTCAAAACAGGAAGCTCCGGTTTCTGCCACATTTATTTCCCCCAACCGGTAACTGAAGCCAAGACGGAAACAGAAACTATCCTGAAGCTGTTTGATGGAATTTTCATCAGGAAAAACGAGTATTTAAAGAAAATAGCTTTTAATGATATAATGTGGATAGAGGCTTCCCGAAGTTACTGTTACATCCATTTGGCGGATAAGACAAGAATGATTGTTACTTATCCTATGGCAGAAATCAAGAAAAAGCTACCTCCGGAATTATTCATACAGCCACATCGCTCTTACCTCGTTAATAAATGTCTGATCAACAAGTTCATAGGGAATATGCTCTATATTGATGAGCAAGCATTCCCCATCAGCCGGAAATTCAAGAAGGAGGTGCTTGAACAATTCTCCTTCCTCGACAATGTTAAAGACACGCTCGGAAAGAATATCCTGCCATCGGGAAAGCCAAATCCGCCATTGGAAAAAAAGATTGGGTTGGAAGACGAAAATGAGGTAATTTCGGACGATGAAGGTCTGTAATTCGGAGAGAATAAACAATGACCGGCAGCAGGTTCTTTGACTTGATGACGTGTTAATGAAAGCAAAAGCAAAACCGTTTTTTTAGGAGGATGAAGGACGGGCGAAAATATTTTCTTTAAATTAAAATGCAAAACATGAGCGAAATAACGATAATTTTCATATATTTGCGCCCAAAGCAAAATAGTGCGTTAAATGAAAAACAGAGAACGAAAATGGGAGCGTATGTTAAAAATATAAATAATTTATCCCAAACATTTGGCAAAATGAAATATTTTGCTACTCTCTCTCTCTCTCTCTCTCTCTCTCTCTCTCTTCACACCGCCCATATTTAGCTTCTAATTATCTGATTTTAAACAGTTTCACGAAACGGCTTTCGCTCTTTTCGTGCAAATTTTCGTGCCCTTATCTTTCCTTATACACGCCTTTATTCGGACTTGTTCGTATGTGCCTTGTCGGTATGTGCGCCGGGCATTGTTTGTCTCCGAGCAAATTCTAATTTAATATAATGCGAGATGATGAAGAATAGAAACATATCATTCGGCAAAAGCGTGGCTGTCCTGTTGTTGTGGGGCGCCGGTCTGGTTTTCCTGCCTCCTGTGCAAGCGCAGAAGACCGTTCCGCATATAGCGGACGACAGCCTTGTCGCTTTTCATTATCCTCCGGGTATCCGGATGTTCAAGACAAAATATACCGAGAACAGCCGTTCCTTGCAGTCCTTGCGGGAACGGCTGCGTGCTTTTCAGAAAGGAGAAGACACGCTGTATGTGAACGGTTACTGTGGTTCCGGCGACACGGGTGCCGCCAACCGCCGCATCGCTTTCTGGCGCAGCAACAACCTGAAAGGCTATCTGATTAACACGCTAGGGCTTCGGGAACGGGACTTCAAGACCGTCAATCATCCCGCCGCCCATCCCGCATGGGGCGAAGTAGTCACGCTCGGTTTCTCGCCGACAGCTCCTGCTTACGTTTTCAAGGACAGCATAAGCCCGGTTCCCGAAGCGGAAACGCCTGCTGCCGCAAAGAAAGAAACGCCGGAAATTGCAGAAGCAGAAAAGGAAGTCACCGTGAAAGAAACGGCAACTCCCGTTGTTTCTCCTGAATCCGGTGAAGCGGAATCTCTGCGTCCCCAAGCGGAACAAGCAACGGCGGCAACCAGAATCGCCCCCTCGTCCTCCGGTCGTTATCTCGGTGTGAAGACCAACATCGCAGCTTGGGCAGGAACCATCATGAACATAGCGGCAGACGTGCAGGTGAGCGAACACTTCTCCATAGAGCTACCGATATTGTGGTGCCCGTGGCACGTGAGCAGCAAACACGCCGTGAAGACGTTTGCCATCCAGCCCGAAGCCCGTTATTGGCTCTCGAAGCCGGGTGAAGGGCATTTCTTCGGCGTACACGCACACGTGGGCTGGTTCAACGTGAAGTGGAACCGTGACCGCTATCAGGATACCGACCGACCGCTCTTGGGTGCAGGCATCAGCTACGGTTATCTGTTGCCTTTTAATGAGCATTGGGCAGGCGAGTTCACCCTCGGCGCGGGCTATGCCAATATGCGCTATGACACCTATTATAATATGGATAACGGTGCACGGATAGACACCCGCACCAAGAACTACTGGGGCATCACCCGTATAGGGCTTTCCGTAGTCTATCGTTTTAACCTTAAAAAGAACGGCTTATGAAACAGAAATACACGATAGGATTTATCGCCCTTGTGCTGACAATCGTCCTTGCCGGTTGTGTACACGATTACCCGTCCATGACGGAAGACGGTGAAGAGGGCGTTGACCCCACCTTGGTAGAGGTCAACACCGAAGTCACACTTAATTTGGAGCTTGTTCCGCTGGAAATCATTACGCAGAAAAATGCACGCAGCGGAACTACGAAAGCCCGTGCCGGAGAACAAACGGACTACCGCCGCCGCTTCATCATCGAGGCGTGGCGTGACGGCAAGCCGGAATCCCGGCAGGTGACGGTGATGGAGGATGCCGAAGAAGACGGCGACGAGAAAATCACGCTGCCCATCCGTCTGAAGTTGCACGCCGTGGAATACACCCTTGCCGTGTGGACGGACTATGTGGCGGCAAGCACGACAGGCGACCTCTATTATGACACCCAAGATCTGCAATACGTCGCCTGCACCGACCCTTACACAGGCAGTACCCCGTATCGGGATTGCCTCTACGGAACCACCGCCCTCGACCTACGGCAATACCGTGATGAATGGAATGCAAAGGTTCAGATAAAAGTGGATATGGTGCGCCCGCTGGCAAAGTACGAACTGATAGCTACCGACGTTGCGGAATTTCTTGAAAGAACGGCACAGCAGCGTGCCCAAGGCGAAAGTTATACGGTCACATTCAGTTACAGTTTTTACATTCCTGCCGTATTCGATGTGCTGGCAGGCAAACCTTGTGAATCGTGGCCCGAAATTTCCTTCACCTTGCCGCTCGCCTTGCCCGAAGAAGGGGAAACGCTCCATACGGTCGGTTCGGATTTCATTTTTGCCAATGGCGGCGAAGCATCCGTACTGCTTACCATGGAGATACGGGACAGCCGGGGAAATCGGGTATCGCGCGTGTCCGGCATTGAGGTGCCGTACCGGAGAGGACACCTCACCACCCTGAAAGGAGCGTTCCTCACGAGTGAAATGAAGGGAGGAGTAGAAATCGACACCGAATGGGACGGAGAGGTAGAAATAGACATGGATAATTTATAAACCCAATTAAATATAAGACAATAAAGATGAAACAAAACTTTTTATTAGGCGCAATGGCTCTGGCAGGGCTGTTCGCTTCGTGCAGCCAAACGGAAATGGAAGAACTGGCGAACGTTCCGCAAAAGGGAAATGAAGTAACCGTAACGGTGGCTCCGTCTGCCGATTTTACGCAACCACGCACAAGGGCGGAATCCGGTCAGCAGTTAAGATACATCGCCGAACTGTGGGAAGAGGATAAGACGACCAACCCCGCAACGGCGAAAAAACTGATTGCCCGTACCGAGCAGGTGGGCGCTGATGCAAATAAATTCACTTTCGACGTAGAACAGCAAGGTGATTATGTCATCCTTTTCTGGGCGGATTATATTGCCACAGACGCCACAACGAGTGAAAAGACCATAACGCGAAGTAGTGGCGAAAACACCTTCACCGTTACCTTCCAAGGATATGAGGATAATGAATTTACAACAAATGGTAGTAAGGCATCAAAAGAAGGTTTACAAGAGGTAAAGATGAAGACGGCTGCTGGTGCAAGCAAATTTTACAACAACTCCCTTGATGGTTTTTGTGCCAAGGTTGCATTTACGAAAGGAACCGATATTGTATCCCTTAACCAAGTCAGTCTGAAGCGTCCGTTATGCAAATATATATTCAAAGAAAAAACTGCCGAGTTATCAGGAATTTCAAATATAAATATAAAGTACATTAGATATCATGATAAATACAATGTGTATAAAGAGGAGGTGCTTGGATACTACACCATGGACGCGACGAAAGCCAGCGGAACATCTGTCGATATATTGAATACTTCTGAAAAACAACTCCTTTCTTTCTATTCTTTTGGGGGGAAATCTGAGAGTGCATTACCCGGTTATATAACCTTTGATTTTACAGTGAATAATAGTAAGAAATATAAAGATGTCCAAATAGCCTCAAGCAAAATTCCTTGCCGTGCAAATTATATATATACCCTCTCCGGCTCGTTCGTGCAGGAAGACCTTACCGGGACGACGGTCAATGTCGATGTAACCTGTGATGAAGGAGGTTGGACGGAAGGAAGCAAGGACTTGGACAATTAATGCAGCATTCAGACACAAGGAGATGCACAGGGACGGGGCGAGCGGGTTGACCTGCCCCTCCCTGAATCCCGTTCCCATCGCATATACGTCCCACGCCGGAACGATTACCGGCGACCAGCTATTCGGACAACCATGCGTCAATGTCCGGGTGCAGTCGGCAGCACTTCCCCGTCTCGCAGCGGGGAATAGCGCAAACAAGAAAAAGAAACGATACCATGGTAAAGGAAAGCGAAATACGATCGGGTGCTTTCAAGGCACTGCTCACAGGCTACGGCATGCTGGGCCCATTCGACTATGCCCATTTCCCGGCATCGTCCGTGCCTGAGCTATCGCTCGCCGGTGACAAGCCCTTCACGTTCTTTACCACTGTCTGCTTCAAAAACGTGCAGGGCGGAGCCATCCTTACGCAGGAAAACAGCTTTTGTCTGGGGGTTATGGACGGGGAACTCTACGTGGCGGCAGTAGATTGGTGCGCCGTCAAGTTCTCCGAATACACCGTCGGCAAGTTCACCACCGACCATTGGTATGAATTAGCTATAGTGTACGACGGCAGTCTATTGTCCGTTTACCTGAATGGAGAGAAAAAAGACACCTTCCGGTGCAACCCCCCAAAAGGAAAAGCATCCAAAGCCGAACTGCTGATAGGAAAAAAGTTGGATGCCTATTTCAAAACCTTCCGCCTGTTCGGTAAGGCACTGTCCGACCGGAAAGTGAGCCAACTTTCATCCTCCGGCGAAATCACCCCGGAGGATAGCATCGCTTGGTTCGACTTCGACCAAACAGGCAGAAAAGACCGAAGCCCCAACCGGGTAGAGCTAACGACCAAGGCATTTGCCCGCATCGTACTGCTTCACCCCGTTCAGCAATTCCGCTTCAACGTCAGCCGCAGGTATCACAACGTAGAAGAAATGGTCATAGAGCAGTTCGACTCGTCAAAACCAATAAGTTTCACCGGTTTAATCGGCAGCAAACCGGACGACGATACCCATACGCAACTCACGGGAACGGTATCGCTCGGAACCCCCAAGCCGGTGATGTGCGAACTGGAAGGTGAAATCGTCACCCTCTGGGAAAGCACGGATATTCCGCAAACAGACTGACAATTCAGCAGAAAACAATTATAGCGTATGCCCCATATTGTTAAACAAAAGCCTCCGTTCTGCGACGAGTTCCCCGCCGACTGTTCTTTTGAAAGAAAGAGCTATCCGGCGGGTGCGACCGTAAACAACGAGGATACGAATATCAACTATCTTATCTTCTGTCAATCGGGACACGCGCGGATTACCAGCACGTTGTTCCATGATGAAATCCTCTGTGACGGAGAAGTGATGTTTGTCCCCCGTGGGAGTGAATGTAGCGGAACAGCTTTGAGCGATGTTACCCTGCTGGTGCATAAGTTCAACAATACGGTATGCCGGGCAGAGAAATGTATTCTTTCTTATCTCTATTCACACAGGTTGCCGGATTCCAAGGTCTATTGCTGCAAGCTGACCGCCCCGACCTCCATGCGGGTGCTTATGGACACCGTTACAACGTATATCACGGACGAAACGCATGATTCCGACCTTTGGAAACTCAAACACAAGGAATTGATATGGGTATTCACCCGTTATTTTGCGGCGGAAGAGTTGCGGATATTCTTCCATCCGATGACCGATGAGCAAGTACCGTTCCGCAGCCTCGTGCTGACCCACTACCGCAAGGCGGAGTTCACCGACCGTCTGGCGGAGCTATGCGGCTACGGGCTGCACAATTTCCGGAAGGTGTTCAAAAAGGAGTTCGGGATGTCGCCTTACCAATGGTTGATGATGAAACGGGCGGAGAATATAAAATACAAATTATCACAGACTTACATTCCTTTTGCAGATATTATAGATGAATTTAATTTTTCCTCTGCGGCACATTTCAGCAACTTCTGCAAGCGTTTCTTAGGCGATGCGCCGAGCAACATTAGGAAGGCGTTGTCGGAAAAGGAGATAAACAGATAAAAAGAGTATCACTATTTGCAATTATATGACAATCCGTTGTAAAGCCCGTTATTACAATGATTTGTAACTTTGCACCCGAAAATCAAGTAAAAACAAATCGGATGCAAATAAAGATAAAGTATGAAGAAATAATGCGGGAGGTGGACGCACGGATAGCCGTCATTGACCTAAATGGGCGGAACATCATTGAAGAATGCAAGGCGGTACTTCCCTTCCTGAAAGACAAATTGAGTGAACTGAAACAGGGCGTCCTCGCGGAACCGTTCGGAGACGAAACGGAAGAAATCACTTTCTTTAAATACCAAAAGCCACTGCTGCTGGGACGGCTGATGTTCTTCTATAAGGTGTTGCACATAGAAAGCAACTGTCCGCCATGTGCGGAACTGGCAGACGATTACTACCGCAAACAGCAGGAAGGGCAAAAACTGTTTTTCGACGGAGTGGTCGGCTTCTACCAGTACTACCGTAGCGGCGCAACCTATCGTGATCGTTACTACTTCCTGCGAGAGAAAAAAGAGATAAGCCCGGAAACAGACTTGTTTCTTTTTGAGGAAGAACCGGAGTTCTCGACGGGCTATGACCGACTGGTCGCCCGCATCACGGCAATGGAAATGCTGTACGCCTATTTAACTGCCCGAAGGCACGTACTGACACGGGAAAACGAAGAAACGGAAATATTGCCGTTGCTGCAAGAACACCACTGGACGGACAAGAAAACGGCGGCGGTGGAACTTATATACGCCATACAAGCTGCCGGAAGCGTGGATAACGGGCAGATAGACATCATCGAACTGGCGAACCTGTTTGAGATCGTGTTCCACATAGATTTGGGGGACGTGTACCGACTTTTCATCAACATGAGGGAACGGAAGAACAGCCGGACAGTGTATCTGGACTACCTGAAAGAGAAAGTCTTGAAACGGATGGACGAAACGGACGGCAAATAGCTGTAAACCAACGGTCGGTTTATCAACCTGACATCATGTTCATACGGATTCCGTGAGGGCGGAATACCGGTGGCGAAAAGCCGCCCGAAGGTCTGAAAAGGACTTTCGGGCGGCTTTTTCGTGCCTGAAAAAATCTTTGTCAGGCTGATATGAACCTGCCAAGAAAAGCCGTCGAATAGGCGGACATTTGCGACCATAATTCTAAATATCAACAGATTATGGATGTAATAACAATCGAAAGCAAAGCGTTCGCCGCCCTCGTGGAAAAGATAGACGGGATAGCGGCATACGTGGAAGCGTCCCGGCAAAGGAAACCGGACGGGCAGCAGGGACAGGAAGAGAAGAACAGCCGGACGACGGGCAAGTGGATGACAGGCGGCGAGGTGTGCGAATACCTCGAAATCAGCCCCCGCACCTTGCAACGCTACCGCACGAACCGGATTATCGCCTTCTCCATTTGCGGGAAGAAGATACGCTACCGCCGTGCGGACGTAGAACAGTTCCGGGAACGGTGGATGCAGGAAACACCCGACAAGCAAATCGACCGGATAGTCGAATCACACCCTTTGCATGAACGTAAATACAAGCTGTATGGTAAGAAAAGAGGAAATACTGGCAAGGACGAGTAACGGGCTGGACGTGTTCCGCCACTACCTGCCCGTGAAGTGGCGGGTAGGCAGGAATTTCCTGAATCCGCTGTACGAGGACAGCAAGGCGTCGTGCAACGTGTACTACGACCGTCGTAGCGGGACGTACAAGATGAAAGATTTCGGGAACGGGGACTTTTCGGGCGACTGTTTCTTTATCGTGGCGAAAATCAAGGGGCTGGACTGCAAGAACGCCGCCGACTTCGTGGAGATACTGGAAACGATAGACCGTGAACTGTGTCTGGGTATCAGCGAGGATGTACCGCCGGAAACGGTACGGGAACGGCAGGCTGCCATGCGGGTTGTTCCCGTGGCGGAAGGAAACGGGACGGCAGAGCCGACCGGGACGGAAGAACGGGCGGCAGAGCCGGAACACAAGCCACGCCCGTACCGGACGGTGCAGCAACCGTTCACGGAAAAGGAACTGGAATACTGGACGGGGTACGGGATTACGGAAGCGGTGCTGAACCGCTACGGGGTGCAGTCGCTGAAGGAATACCGGAGCGAAACGAAAGACGGGAAAGCGTTCGGTTTCACGTCCACGGCGATAGAACCTATGTTCGGGTACGTGGGGAAATGGGGCGTGAAGGTGTATCGCCCGAAATCGGAAGTACGGTTCGTGTACGGTGGTCATACAGGCGAGAACTATTGTTTCGGGCTGGAAGAGTTGCCGCCCAAAGGTGACACGCTGTTCCTGACGGGCGGGGAAAAGGACGTGCTGACGCTGGCGGCGCACGGATTCCATGCGATCTGTTTCAATTCGGAAACATCGGTGATACCTGCAAAGATCATCCGGAAGTTGGTGTACCGGTTCAAGCATATCGTGTTGCTGTACGACGTGGATAAAACGGGGCTGGAATGTTCGGAGAAACATCAAAAGCAACTGGCAGAGTACGGGGTGAAACGGCTGGTGCTGCCGCTGACGGGTGAAAAGACGGACAAGGACGTGTCGGACTACTTCAAGGCGAGACGGACACGGGACGAGTTCGTGAAGCTGTTCCTTAAAATGCTGGATAGTCTGTACGGTGACACAATGGCGGTGCTGAAATCCTGCGAGATCGACTACGACCACCCGCCACAGCAGGCGGTTGCCATCGTGACCGCCGGGGACGTGCCGCTGGGTTCGGAAGAGAACATACTCTGCATCACGGGCGGGGAAGGCACGGGAAAGAGTAATTATACGGCGGCATTGGTTGCCGGGGCGATTCAGGAGAAGGAAACGGATGCGGACTTGTTGGGCGTTCGGGTAGAGCCGAACCGGAAAGGGCGTGCGGTGCTGCTCTACGACACGGAACAGAGCGAACAACAACTGTACAAGAACACGGGGCGGATGCTGCGGCGTGCCGGACGGGAGAAGATGCCGCCCTACCTGCACGTGTACTGCCTGACGGGAATGTCACGGGGCGAGCGACTGACGGCTATCATGCAGAGTATGGATAAGTACCATTACCTGCACGGGGGTATTCATCTCGTGGTGATCGACGGGGTAGCGGACTTGATACGCTGCGCCAATGACGAGGGGGAAAGCGTGGCATTGATAGATGAGATTTACCGGCTGGCGGGGATTTACCGCACGTGCATCGCCGCCGTGGTGCATTTCGTTCCGAACGGATTGAAGCTAAGGGGACACTTGGGTAGCGAGTTGCAGCGCAAGTCGGCGGCTATCCTCTCGATAGAGAAGGACGAGAACCCGGAAATCTCGGTCGTGAAGGCGTTGAAAGTGCGTGACGGCAGCCCGCTGGATGTACCGTTGATGCAATTCCAATGGGACAAAAAGATGGGGATGCCCGTGTACGTGGGCGAAAAGCCCCGTGCGGAGAAGGAGAAGCGCAAGGAGAAGGAACTGGCGGAAATGGCACGGGAAGCGTTCACCCGGCAGGAGAAGTACGGCTACATCGAACTGTGCGAACTGATACAGGAAATGCTGGAAGTGAAGGAACGGACGGCAAAGGGATATATCCGCTACATGCGTGAGAAGGAAATTATCGAAAAGGAAGGAGACTGCTATGTACACGGACAAGGAAGAGTTTGAAGGCTGGATGCAGCGGATCATGCAGCGGTTCGACACGACCGAAAAGCTGCTGGAAAGGGTGCTGAAAAAGAACAGTCAATTAGATGGTGAAGAGGTTCTGGATAATCAGGACTTGTGCCTGCTGCTGAAAGTCGGCATACGGACATTGCAACGATACCGGGCTATGGGGCTGCTGCCCTACTTCACGATCAGCGGGAAGGTATTCTACCGGGCGAAAGATGTGCATGAGTTTATCCGTAACCGATTCGATGCGGTAGCGGAAAGAAAGCGTAAGTGAAAAGTGAACGGTTGCCCTGCTTTGTCGTGAGATAAGGCGGGGCTATTCTTTTGTTATACGGGAATTTGCACTATATTTGCAGATGAAAATATGAAAGTTCATTGCCCGGCTTGAACGCAAGCGGGTTTTGATTATATAGATTGTACGTTCGCTAAACGTCTCGGTACGAAAACTGGCACTTTTCACTAAGAAACGGGATTACGGCGCAATGCACATGCTGTATGCACATACAGCGTGTCTTGCCTGTTTCGTTTCTTAGGTATGCCAGTACCTCGTACCGGAATAGCGTAATTCACGCTGTTTTTTTATGGCTACTGGCGGACATAACCGATTAAAAAAAGTGTTATGAAACAGATTACTTTGTATGTGTACCAAACCATTGACGGATGCCTTGCCCGTGCTGACAAGCGGGTGGACGATGCTGTTCTGAAAGCCGATTGCCTGCTCTTGGATGAAGAAACTTATCTGGATGTATTTATGAATCACCCCGGCTGGCCGCTGACGGAGAAAGAAACTTTTGTAGTGGCGCAAGCCGATTGTAACCTGACGGAAAAACAACCTGTGAAATTTATTACGGAGGATGCCGTGGGGGAACTCTCACGGATGAAAGCTGCGGGTGACGGGACAATGGTCGCCTATGGCGAAGGAATTGCGGCTGTGCTGCTGAATAGCGGGCTGGCGGATGAAATCGTGGTAGTTACGCTGCCGAAGGTTGCAGGGGGTGACGAAAAGGCTTTGCAATATATTACGGGGGACGGTGCGGCATGGGTGGTACGCTCCTGTAAGGTGCTGGACGGCGAGAAGGTACGGACGGTGTACGGAAGGGTGTAATTACGAAACTGGCAGTTTCGTAATTTGGCAACAGGCGGTTGCCAAATTAGAAACGATAAATGCACAACCACCCGTTGCGCATTTATCGTTATAGATTATTGCCGGATAGTCTTTAGGATTAAGTCTTTGAGTTGCTGCTCGGTCGGTAGTTGGAGCTTGTATTTGGAAACAAATATTTGCTCGTCCAGTCCGGCAGTGGTATATTGTACCAGTGCATCGTTCTTGTCCGTTACCAATAAAATACCTATCGGCGGGTTATCGTCCGGTTCCATGACTTCGGCTTTATAATAGTTCAGGTAGGAATATAACTGTGATACATGGGCGTGGTCGAATGGAGAAATTTTGACTTCCAGCAAAATATGAGCTTTAAGAATACGGTGGTAAAAGACCATATCAATAAAAAAATACTCGTCGCCGATAAGGATGCGCTTTTGTCTTGCCTCGAAACAAAAGCCATTCCCAAGTTCAATAATGAAGTCACGCAAATGGTCGAGCAACCGGGTTTCGAGTTCATTCTCTTTAAGGAGTAAAGCCCGTTGTTGCGGTATGTTCAGAAACTCAAAGAAATAATCATCTTTGACAACATCGGTTACGGTTTGCGGATGTATCTTCTGCCGGATAGCGGTAAGCGCATATTCCATATCACCGGACAAGCCGACACGCTCGTAACTCAATGCTCCAATTTGCCGTCTTAGTTCACGGACAGAAAGCCCGGTCTGGATGGTTAGCATTTCGTAATACATGCGCTTGACCGGATTATCTATCTTTATCAGTTCTATAAAGTGAGAAAAAGAAATCGAACTGATTAATTTTTCAGGGCTAATACTGTTTTCTTGTTTATAATCAGAACTTTGCAATAAGTGCGACACTGTCGCACTTATTTTCATCAAGTCATTATTTCCAGATTGGTGCGACACTGTCGCACTTATTGAAGTTGCCAAATTATTGATAAGTGGAGCAAATGAAGGATAGACTAAATAGAACTTTCTTGACCATTTGAACAGGGTGTCATTTAGTCCGTTTTGATTTATTCTTTGTTCCAATTTCTTTAAGAGAAACTCCCCATATTGGGCACGGTCTTCTCCGTTCTGCTCGAACTCCACGATATAAAAGCCGATAAGCCAGTTACGCACGGTCTGGCATTGGTTTACGGCTTTGACCGCACTCTGTTGTAGCTGTCGGTGCGTATCAGTTATGATAGTTGCTAATTGTTCAAAATTCATATCACACTATTATTGAAAGTTGATTAAAGGCGTTCGGGGTATTGCTGCCCTGAACGTCTGCCATCCGGTCACTCTGAAAAGGCAAAGCCACCCTTTCGGAGTAACCGATTGGCAAAGGTACTAATTATTATGGGATTAAGGACATAATACCTTAAAATCCCGCCTGCCGCCCCCATCTACCAGCCCGTCCCTGCGCAAGCGCAAGAGAACTTCGTTCGCCGACTGGCTGCCGAAATTACGGACACAGCACAGACGGGAGAAACGATAGCGGCGAAGGTGGATAAGCAGGTGTTCGACCGTGAACAGGCTTAGTTCACGGCAAGCCTTGACGATGCGTTGCGACAAGCCGAAATCATCCAGCGGGGTGTCTAACAGCCTGCGGTGCTTGCCCGGTCTGCCCCGTCCCTTCTCCATCTGCATATCGTCATAGATGGTATCTACCCGGTTACGCTCGAAGAGGGCGAAAAGGGATGAGCCGTCGATCATCAGGACGGTATCGAAACGGGCAAAAGCGATGTGGTTGCCGTTCATCCAGAGGGTGATGCGCTGCACGTCCGTTCCACAGATACGGGCGGCTTCTTCCACGGATAACCAGCCGTTCATCGTCTGCCGCCCTTTCCTTTTGCCTTGTCCGTGCGGGGCGGGAACTCGTACACGGTGCGGAAGTCCTTGTCGAAGGTAACGTGCGCATCGAAGGCTTTGCCGTCCTTGTTCTTAAAGCCTTTGATAAGGGACGTTTTGCCTTTGGTTACAAGGTCGGTAATCTGATTATCCGTGAGTTGCTTCTCGCCTTTACTGCGGAAAACGGTCAGCCCACAATCCACGTTGCTACACTTGGCGACTTTCGGATAGAAGAGGATGCGCCCGGACCGGCATTTGGGGCAAGGGAGACATTCACCGTCCGTAACCGATACCTGCACCTGCAAAAGCTCTTCGGTGATCTGGGCGGCATAGACTTCGATACCTTTGCGGAAAGTATCGGGGTTCATTTCTCCGCTTTCGATTTTGGAAAGGGCGGTTTCCCATTGCCCGGTCATTTGAACGTCAGCAATTTTCTTGTCCTTTACTATATTATATACGGCAAGCCCTTTTTCAGTGGGGACAAGGTTCTTCTTGTCCCGGCGCACGTAGTCACGGGAAAACAGGGTTTCGATAATGGACGCACGGGTAGCCGGTGTGCCGATACCGATGTCTTTCAGGCTGTCCCGTAGTTCGGCTTCCTGCAATTCCTTGCCGCAACTCTCCATTGCCGAAAGCAGGCTGCTCTCGGTGTGCAGGGGACGGGGCTTGGTCTGTTTCTCCACGTTCTCCGCCGATTGCAAAGGGAATGTTTCGCCTTGCTGCAAAGGCGGAAGGGCGGCGGATTCTTCCTCTTCGTCCTTCTCGCCACGGACGGCACGCCATCCGGCAGACTTGATAACTGTCCCTTTGGTGGTGAAATCGCTGTTACCTGCGGTAAAACGAACCGTTGTAACGTCTTTTACGCATCGGGCGGAAAAGGATTCAAGCAGACGGGCGGCAACCATATCGTAGATTTTGCGCTCGTCGTCCGACAGTTCGCCGGGCAGACATTCGGTGATAATCAGGGCGTGGTGGTCAGTGACTTTCCCGGCGTCCACGCTGCGGCGGTTGAGTGCGGCGTCTTTCAAGGTGGCGGCATAGGCGGCGAAAGCCGGGTATTGCTCCAGAAGGGCGATGCGTGAAGGTATCTCGTCGAAGACATCATCCGAGATATAACGGGAACCGGTACGGGGATAACTCAACACCTTGTGCCTCTCGTAAAGCGACTGCGCAATGTTGAGCGTCTGCTCTGCGGAAAAGCCGAGCTTGCTGTTGGCTTCCTTCTGCAACGAAGTAAGGTCGTAGAGTAGCGGCGGTTCTTGGCTGACCTCCTTGCACCGGGCTTCGGCAACTGTGACCGTACCTGTGGCGGTTACGGCACTAAGGGCGGTGTTTGCTGCCGGAAGGGTTTCGTACTTATGTTCGGAGAGTGCGGAGAACGGGATGCCGTTCTTTTCCGCCGTGACCTTGATCTGGTAGTAGGTCTGCGGGGTAAAGTTCCTGTTCTCCAGATAACGGGAACAGATCATCATCAAGGTAGGTGTCTGCACCCGTCCGAGTGAGAAAATGCCCTGTCCGGCGGCGATGCTAAGGGCTTGGGTAGCGTTCAGACCTATCTCCCAATCTGCGATGGCACGGGCTTCGGTTGAACGGTAGAGGTTGTCGTAATCGCTGCCGGGTTTGAGTTTTTCCAGCCCTTCACGGATGGCACGGTCGGTCAGTGAAGAAATCCACAAGCGGACGAAAGGCTTGCGGCAACCGAGGTAATTGTAAATATAGCGGAAGATTCCTTCGCCTTCTCTTCCAGCATCGGTTGCCACGATGATCCGGTCGGACTGGGCGAAAACTTCGTTAATGACCTTTAGTTGTTTGAGTACGCCGGGATCGGATTTGTACTCTTTGCCTTCCCGTATCTGGCGGGGTATGAACTTGAACTCCTGCGGGATGATGGGAAGGTTTTCACGGCGGAAGCCGGAGAACCCGTAAGCGTCGGGCATTGCCAACTGGACGAGATGGCCGAACGCCCAGGTAACGAGGTAGTCGTTGCCTGAGAGGTAGCCATCGTGACGCTGGCGAACATTCAACACGTTTGCTATGTCCTTCGCAACGGAAGGTTTCTCTGCGATAATTGCTGTAATCATATTTCTTTGGTTTTAATGGTTTGACAAAAAGTGTCCCGTCACTTGGGGACGGGACACCTCGGATAGTTACTTGTGATAATCTTACCGGATAAGACGGGTATCAGAGGCGGGGAGTTTTGCGCTGCCGGGGTTTGGGCTTGTCCTGTTCCTGCTTCTGTTTCTTATCTTCTTTCTTGCCCTCTTTCTGTTCCTGCTTGCGGTCTTGCTGCTCCTTCTGCTCTCCGGTGGGACGGGTTTGTGCGGACTGCAAGGCTTCTTTCAGGCTCTTGGTGGCTTCGTTGGTCTTGCCCTCGGAATTGACGGCTACCTGTACCTCGTTCTCGACGGCGGGTTTGACACGTCCCTCTTCGAGTGCGGTCTTGTAATCCTTGGGGAACATGAAGGCGGGGTATTTCTGTCCGGGTTGCCACGTGATGTACCCCTGATAGGATTTGCCGTTCTGGTCTTTCAAACCGGAAACTTTGACCGTGCCGCCGCCAGCAAGTTCCGTTTGCGACTTTTCGGTGAGTTCCTGTTTGCGGAAGGTCTTGGGGACTTCCTGATTGGCGGTCTGTTTCTGCAACTCCTTGTGTGCGTCCATCGCCAGTTTAGCCCGGTCATTGAACAGCAATTCGAGTTGCATCTTGGCAGCGTTGAACTGGACGGGGGCTTCGTAGGTTTTGGGCTTCTGCCCTTCTTTGGCTTTGGTCTGGAATTTACATACCACGGCTTCGCCCTTTTTCAGCCGTGCCACCTCGTCAGGGGTGAAGGTATGCCCGTTCTTCTCCGCCGGGATGCGCACCTTGTCAGCCGGGAAGGATGCGAGTTCATTCGTTTTCTGGTTACGGCTGACGAGGGACGGGACTTTCTCGCCCGCCCGGTTGGTGAGTTCGACAATGCGCCCCATGTTCCCAGCGGTCTTGATAGCGTCGCTATCTTCCTTCGTGAAGGTATGCCCGAAGAATTGCTGCTGCAACTTTGACGGATCGAGAATACCGTGGCTGCAAACGACTACCCTGCCGTCGGGGGCTTGACGCAAGGAAAGCTGGCTGTCGTTGGCATGGGAGATCGAATCGAGATTGAAATATACCCGGACGGTCTTGTCGGTCTGGAAGCCCCGTAGCATCTGGTCGAGCATACCGTTCTGCTCGATCTGTTCACGTTTGATGCCGAGATTGGCGAGCGAGTTCCAATCTATCTTGTTCACGTCGTACTTGTACTGCGGCTGTTGTTGCGTTTGCCCTTGCTGCGGTGCATCTGTCGGCTGCTGTTGTTGCTGCCCGGCGGCAGGCTGCGCCTGTTGCTCGCCCTGTTGTTGTGCCTGTGCGGGTTGTCGTACCTCGTACTGTGCCATGCGTGCCTGTCCTTCGGGCGTGGGGTTCTGCACGGTCTGCTGGAAATCTGCCGCTACCCGTTGCACATCTTCTTCCGGCACACGGAAGAAATGGAAACGGGTGGGATCTTTCAACTGGTTCCAAAGATTGGAAAAGAAATTGGAGAACATATCTCCGTGACGATCTACCCGTAGCAGGTCGTTGTTGTCCTCTAACGGGTTCTTGGTTTGTAACTCTCCGTCCTTTACTCCGCTGACGGCTTGGATGGTCTTTTTCTCCTGATCCATGACAAGAAGAATATCCATCAACTGCTGGCTGTTGTCCGGTCTTTCGTCCATAAACTTAAATTTTTAATGGTGAATACTAACGGTTTCAGTGGAAACCGGACGTAAATATATAGGGGAAAGCATTGATAATTAGCAAGTTTAAGGTGGGGTGTCGCTACTTGTCGTCCGGTTTGTAGGTTTGTCGTATAAGACGAACGGAGATTATAAGCCTATACATTATTGTATAATGGAGAAACAGGAAACGGATATTCCGGACGGACACATTGCCGGTGGAATATCCGTTTTTCTTTTATTACACGTTCTTAATCAGGTGCGAGAGTTCGGGATCAGCCTTGATACGCTCTATTTCGTCGGCGACAATCTGCTTGACCTCGTTCTTGATACGGTAGTAGTTCGCATCAATCTGCTGCTGCATGGTGTCGTTACCATCCTTGTCGGTGAAGTCGATAATCTGCGGTATCTTCACGTAACGGGCGGTTTCCCGCTTGACCTGCTCGTTATCCACGACAATCTCGGCATGGAAAATTTTCTGCTCGATGCGCTCGTCGAAGTTATCGGCAACTGCACCGACGAACATACCCTGCGTTAAGTTGCTGATTTTGGACGCCGGGATAAGGCTATCCATCTGGGTATTGATGGAAACGGAAGTCTCGTTGCGGTTGATGGTCATGTTCTGCCGTTTCTGCAAGACCTTGCCGAAACGTTCACTTAACGTTTTGGCGGTTTCGGCAACGACCTGACCTGCAAAGACATTGCCGACGGTATTGCAGATAACGGCACTCTCCTTGTCGCCGTAATCACGCTTTAGCTGTGAGAAGTCCTGAAAGCCCAACATAACAGCTACCTTGTTGCTTCGGGCGGTGGCAATCAGGTTATCCAGCCCACGCATGTAGATGGTTGGTAACTCGTCAATGATAACGGCGGATTTGAGCCGTTTCTTTTTGTTTATCAGCTTGACAATTCGGGAGTTATACAGTCCCAACGCTGCGCCGTATATGCCCTGCCTGTCGGGATTGTTACCTACTACAAGCACTTTCGGTTCTTCGGGATTGTTGATGTCGAGTGTGAAATCATCTGCCGTCATCACCCAATAGAGTGCCGGGGAAATCATGCGGGAAAGCGGGATTTTGGCACTGGCTATCTGCCCCTGCAACTGCTCCACCGCCGAGCTTTCCCAAGCATCCATGAACGGGGAAAGATAGTTCTCCAGTTCGGGGTAACTTGTCAGGATGGGGAAAATATCAGCGTATTTCCGGTTCAGAAATTCTATCGCATGGGGGAAGGTGCAATACTTGCCGTTCTTGTAGATTTTCAAGTACCATATAATACTGGCTAACAAGATGATAGGTGATTCAACAAAGAAGTCGCCCTGCTTGCTGATCCAAGTCCGATTGAGGTTGAGCATAATCGTGTACGCACTCTCGTAAGCATCGGATATGTCCGTCATAAAGTCCGGGTGTATGGGATTGCAACGGTGGCTACCCGCCGGATCATCGAAATTTATCACGTAGAATTTCGGTTTGACCTTGTACCCGTCCAGATTGTTAATCAAGTGGTTGTAAGCAATCTCGGAGAGGTCGGGATATTTGAAATCATACAAAAAAACGGAAAATCCTTTTTCGATAACCTGTTTAATGTATTGATTGATAATCGCATAGGATTTTCCGCTGCCCGGAGTTCCCAATACCATTGTCGCACGAAAAACGTTAACAAGGTTAATCCATCCGTCATACGTCTTTCCCCTGAACCAGAAACGGGTGCGGAGATTGACGGAATACTCGTTTTCCTTCAATTCGGTTTCCTGCATAAAGGATTCGTTCTCCACGTTGAACACGTCTTCAAGCAGGTTGGTTTTGAGCAGGCGGGACATCCATAGTCCTGCCATGAGCAGAAAGATATATCCGGCTGTGAGGGTGGCGATGTAGAACACCGTGTTTGCCGACAAGGGCAAAGGGAGTGCCAAGAGCCACCAGTTGAAAAAGAACAGCAACAAGCCCGTCACGCCGCAAAGGATTATTTTGCGCCAAGTGATTTTCTGCTCCTTCACGCCCTTAGTCCCCAAACAGGAAAGGGCGAGGAACAATACGGCAAAGAGCTTCGTCCAAAAGATACTGGAAAACAGCCCGGCGGTGCGCTGGAAACCGAGCAGGATTCTATCGACTACGCCGATATTGATGCCCCATTCCCGAAACGACTGGTAACAGAACCAATAAATATTGATTACTACAAATAAAATGCTGATAGCACGCATGAACTCCATTACTTTGGCAAGTCCACGCAAATCATCTTCGTTTTGCATAAATCGTTGAAAATTAAAAGTAAAACTTCGTTTTATTTATATACTTTTTCTTTTGTCTTGATACAAAAGAAAAAGATACCAAAAAGAAAAAATCAAGACTGCATTTTCTACGCTACTCCACTTCGTATTTTTCGGGGACAAAAAGAACTCGCTACGCTCAAACAGCTTTTTGTCCTTATCCGAAAAATACTGCGTTCCGTTTTACGCTGCGAAAATGAGGTCGGGATGCCATGCGGATGGAAGCGTTGGCGGTTATTGTTGTCTGCCGAACTTCCGTTTCTTCTTCTTTTTCCGCTGCTGCGGTGCGGGCTGGTCGCCGGATGCGCCGCCCTGCACGGGTGCGAACAGGCTGAAAGCGTTTGCCACGTTTTGGGCGGTGTTGTCCTTATGGTCGGGCTGGTAGTCGGTATCATGCCCGTTCACGTTCCATTCGGCTGCGCCTGTATGCCCTTGCTGCTGTGCGGGACGTTCCACTCCGGCGGATTGCTGTGGCGGATGAATACCGTCCTGCCCGGCGAAAAGGTCGTTGAACACGTTAGCTGAAAACTCCTTACCCAGACGGGAACCATTGAAAACGGTCTTGTCGGCATGGTCGATAAAGGTTGCCCCATAGATGCGCGCTTCGTTGGTGCGGAATACCACGCCGATACCCTGCCGCATGAGTTCACGCTCGAAAAGTACCCGGTCACGCCCTGCGGTCTGCATGGCGGACGCTATGCGGGCGGCGGTATCGGTGGCAATGTCCTTGTGGCTCTTCATCCATGCGGCGGAAGAGAGCATACGCTTTTCCAGTGCGGCAATGCCCGCTTCCTTACCGAACACGGAAGACTTGAACGGTTTGCCGACCTTGTTGCCGTCCTTGTCGGTTGCCGAATAGGACAAGCCGTGATACTCCCGTCCGCCATATTCCCCTTTGACTTCATCCACCGTTATGCCGTAGAGCGAAAATACCGCACGGTATTCGCCCAATGTCTGGAAACGCCACTCACGGGCTATCGGTCGGATCACTCCCGCCAACTGCCCTTTGAGGTTGCCGCCCTCGTAATCGACGGGCGACAAGGGCAGCCCTTCCTTCCACTCCTTTTTGGTAGCCGGGGTAAGGTTGAACTGTTGTTCCAATTCCCGGCAGACCTTCATCGAACGCTCGTGTTCGTAACTGTCGGAAATCGCCCGCCCGGTTTCGTCCACACGGACGGAAACGATATGCAGGTGTTCCCTACCGATGTCGTTGTGGCGGTAAACGATATAGGGCTGGTCGCCGAAGCCCATGCGCTGCATATACTGCTCCGCCAATTTTATGAACTGTTCCTCACTCACGCAATCTTTCGGATCGGGATTGAGCGAGATGTGCAGGATGGGTTTCTCGGTCTTGCGGTTGGCGGTCAGGTAATCTCCGAACGAACGGGAAATATGCTCTATCGTATAAGGATTGTCGCCCGGCGGTTCGATAATCCGGTTGCCGAAAAGCACATCCGCATGAAGTTCGTCCACCTTGATCTGGTTGTAGGCAAGCACCCCGTACAGGCTGCCGCCGTGTGAAATCTTGGCTATCATCTGACGGGATATCTGGTTTGAAACTCTTCCGTCAGTGCGGAAATTTGTTTGCTAAGTTCCACCAGTTCGAGGGTGTGCTGTTCCAGTTTGTAGAGGAAAGCGAGTGCCTTCTTCTCCGAGAAATTGGATTTGAGCGCACGCACGCATTGGTTGTAATTCACGCCGATACTGCGGAACTGGGAATGAAAAGAGGTCAGGCGCATGTAGAAATCCTGCGTGCCCTTATCCAGTTTGACGACCTTTATCTCCCTGCCGAAGAGTGCGGAAACGATAAATTCGGCACGGGTTGCCTTGCCGGATTCATCGAAGAGGGCAAGGAAACGGGCGTTGTCCCCGTCGTCCAGACGGAACACGTAGCGGTGGCGCATCTTGTCGGTTTTGGGCTTTCGCCCGTGGTTGTTGGAATACTTCTTCTGACTATCCATAGTCCTGTAAAATTTTAAGTGAAACATGGGTTGAAAACTGCCGTATGCTTACGGCTCTCCCCCGCACAGGAAAATCCAACTCCGGCGGATTTTTCACCAGCGGGGCAAGGTGGTGGTGTGGCACGGAAAGCGAAGCGAGTGCCGCAGCACACAACTTGCTAATTTCGGTTGAAATTAAAATCCGTCCTACCGGACAGATTGGGGATGCCCTTGTCTGTTGCCGACTGCCGGGGCAGTCCTTCGGGCGGTTACTATTCCTGTTCATCTTCCCTGAATTTTGGTTCATGGCTGCAAAGTAACAGCCCTTTTCCCGTCCGGTCATTATGCCCGTATGCGACAAACCTACGGGCGGAAAGACAAGGTGCGACACGCTGATAATCAAGCGGATAATCTACCGATATTTTGATATTCCTTTGCGCCGTGGAAGCGGTAAAACGGCTGTTCAACCGGACGGGTAAACGGACACTCAAACGAGTGGATGATTGGCTGAATGAACAGCCGGATGGATGATGATTTTGCCGGATGAACGGACGAGCGAACGGCTAAACGATTAGCCGGATGGATGGCTAAACGGTTAAATGGCTAAACAGCCGGATGAACGGTCGGATGATTGGACGGATGAACAAACGGATGATGAACTGACCGGATGAACAAATGACTGGCTGCACGGCTGACCGATTGAATGACTGATTGAATAATTGAATGAACAGATAACCGATTGCTTAGGCAACCGAATGAATAACTAATTGATTGACGATATGGATAGACAGACTTTGAACGTGGCTTTCGCCACACAAAAGGGTGGTAGCGGGAAAACGGCTATCACGGTGCTGGTGGCAAGTTACCTGCACTACAACTGCGGGTGTCCGCTGGCGGTGATCGACTGCGACTTTCCGCAACACAGCCTGTATGAAATGCGGGAACGGGACAGCCGGGCGGTACTGGAAAACGAGTACCTGAAACGGATGGCATACGAGCAGATGCGTGAGCCGGGACGTGCCGCCTATCCGGTGCTGAAGTGCCGGGTGGAACGTGCGCCGGACATGGCGGCGGAACTGTCGGGCAGTGGAAACTATGACCTGCTGTTCTTCGACCTGCCGGGCACGGTGAACTCGTCGGGCATATTGCGCACCATTGCGCAAATGGATTACATCTTCGCTCCGGTGAGTGCCGACCAAACGGTACTGGAAAGCACGCTCGCCTTTCTGGACGTGTTGCAACGGATGATGTTAGGAAAGGAAACAAGCCGGCTGAAAGGGCTTTACCTCTTCTGGAATCTGGTGGATAAGCGGGAAAAAAGCGAACTGTACGGACGGTATGAAAAAGTAATCGCCGGAATGGGGCTGCCGATGCTCACCACACAGATACCGGACACAAAACGCTTCCGCAAGGAACTGGATGCGGAAAACCGGACGGTGTTCCGCTCCACCCTGTTCGCTCCCGACAAGCGGATGGTTGCGGGCAGCGGAATCCCCGAACTGGCACATGAAATAGTATCCATCCTCAAACTATCAGGCTATGAAGAAACAGCAAGCAGATAAGCCCATCGACGAAGAACTGCTTATGCGGATGATGGCGGGCGAAACGGAAAAGCCGCAAGGTAACGGTGATGCGCCGGAAACAGAAGAAACAGGACAAGGGGCGGAAGAACCGGAACAGGAAACAGAGAAAGGGGAAACCGCCGTGCCGATGGAAAACAGGGTTGCCCCAAAGGTGGCTGACGGGAAAGTGCCGGACGGCAAGCGGCGCAAGGCAAAGCAGGCGGCGGACTACGACACGACCTTCCTCAAAGGGATGAATATACCCGCCCGTTACGGGAAGCCCGTGTATGTGCGGCGTGAATATCACGAGCGGATCGCCAAAATCTCCATGATGCTGACGGGCGGCAAGGTGTCGCTATCCGCCTACATAGACAATGTGCTGGCGCAACACTTCGAGCAGTACCGGGAAGAAATCGAAGCGGCATACGCCGGGAAGATGGAAAAACTCTTCTAAAGCGGAAAGGAGAAAGGAACATGATACTGAAACTGATACTCTCCGCCCTGCTGCTGTACTACCTCTGCGTGCTGTGGAAATATTACCGCACCGACATAGCCGGACTGCTGGGAAAAACGGATGCCGAAGAAAGGACGGACGAACCGGACGAAGAAGCGGAAAAGCCGGGCGAACCGTACACGGTTATCGGGAAAAGCACCTACCGGAACGGACAAACCTACGAGCCGGAAGACAAGCGGAGACACGCTGAAAATCAAGCGGATAAAACGGATAATTTCGCACCCGGAACACCGGAGAGTACCCCGGAAACGGCTGCGGGTAACGGCACGGAACAGGCGGAAGAAACCGCTGCGGACGAGGATGCGGATTACTCCGACATCGAGGTAGAACCGGAAGAGGACGAGCCGGAAGAAGAGGGATATGTACCCACGCCGGAAGAGTTGGAAGAGGAAGAAGAACTGGGGGCATTCTATCCCGACAGCAACCCCGACTTTGCCACCGGGTACACTTTCGAGGACTTGAAGATGGTACACAAAGTTATCGCCACGGACGATGCGGACGAGCAGGAGAAACAGCAAGCCCGTGAGGTGCTGCCCGCCGTGATGGGTTCGGACGTGTGGGACGAGATGCTGGATGAATTTGAAGGGGCACGGCAGCGTGTCGCCCGACTGATGAATAATAGTAATGTTTAATTTAATCTTAAAAGACAATGACGAAAAAGAGATTCTTTTTGATGGTAGCCTGTGTAATGGCTGCCGCTGGTGCGATGGCACAAGGTAACGGACAAGCGGGTATCACGGAAGCCACGCAAATGGTGACTTCGTATTTTGATCCCGGCACGAAATTGATTTACGCCATCGGTGCGGTGGTGGGGTTGATTGGTGGGGTAAAGGTGTACGGGAAGTTCAGCAGCGGTGATCCCGATACGTCGAAGACAGCGGCGAGCTGGTTCGGGGCTTGTATCTTTTTGATTGTCGCCGCTACTATACTGCGTTCTTTCTTCCTGTAAACAAGCAGGTTATGAACTTCGAGATTAACAAGGGGATTGGCAGGAACGTGGAGTTCAAGGGCTTGGAAAGCCAGTATCTTTTCGTGTTCGCCGCCGGGTTGCTTGCCGTGTTCGTGGTGTTCGTTATCCTGTACATGGCGGGCGTGAACCAGTGGGTGTGCATCGGCTTCGGCGTGACTGCGGCTACGCTGCTGGTATGGCTGACGTTCCGGCTCAATGCCAAATACGGCACGCACGGGCTGATGAAAGCCGCCGCCCGGAAACGGCATCCGAGGTATGTATTGAACCGACTGAAAATTCCCCGATTATTTACCACCAAAAACAAGAAAGAATGAGAAATGTAATGAAAGCGGCAACGCTGGAAAGCAAGTTTCCGCTATTGGCAGTAGAGAATGGTTGCATCGTGTCAAAAGATGCGGACGTGACGGTAGCCTTCAAGGTGGAGTTGCCGGAACTGTTCACCGTTACCAGTAATGAGTACGAGGCGATACATTCGGCATGGCACAAGGCGGTGAAGGTATTGCCGGACTTCTCCATCGTGCATAAACAGGACTTCTTCATCGAAGAGAAGTACCAGCCGGAGATCGACAGGGACGAGCTTAGTTTTCTAAGCCGGAGTTTTGAACGGCACTTTAATGAACGCCCGTTCCTGAACCACTTCTGTTACCTGTTCCTCACCAAGACCACGAAGATGCGCAGCCGTCAGGAAAGCACGTTCAGCACGCTGTGCAAGGGCAAGATTATCCCAAAGGAGATCGAGGACAAGGAAACGGTAACGAAGTTCCTCGAAGCGGTCGGGCAGTTCGAGCGGATCATGAACGACTGCGGGTTTATCACGCTCCGCCGCCAGCGGGCGGACGAGATTGTCGGGACGGAAACGTCGGCGGGTATCGTGGAGAAATATTTCGCCCTCTCGCAAACCGATACCACTGTCCTGAAGGATATTTCGCTGAACCCCGAAGAGATGCGGATAGGTGACGACTTCCTTTGCCTGCATACCCTTTCGGACGTAGAGGATCTGCCGGGTAACGTGGGAACGGACAGCCGCTATGAACGGTTATCGACTGACCGTTCGGATTGCAGGCTTTCGTTCGCCGCCCCGGTGGGCGTGCTGCTGACGTGTAACCATTGTTACAACCAGTACATCTTTATTGACGACCATACGGAGAACCTGAAACGGTTCGAGCAGACCGCAAGGAATATGCAGTCGTTATCCCGTTACTCCCGTTCCAACCAGATCAACCGGGAATGGATAGAGGAATACCTGAACGAAGCGCACAGCAAAGGGCTGGTTTCGGTACGCTGTCACTGTAACGTGATGGCATGGTCGGACGACCGGGAAGAACTGAAACACATCAAGAATGACGTGGGCAGCCAGCTTGCCCTTATGGAGTGCAAGCCACGGCATAACACAACGGACGTGCCGACACTTTTCTGGGCGGGCATACCGGGGAACGAGGGGGATTTTCCTTTCGAGGAAAGTTTCTATACGTTCATCCCGCAAGCCCTGTGCTTCTTTACGGAAGAAACGAATTACAAGAGTTCGCTCTCGCCCTTCGGCATCAAGATGGTGGATCGGGTGACGGGCAGACCGCTGCATCTGGATATATCGGACTTGCCGATGAAGAAGGGAGTGATTACCAATCGCAACAAGTTCGTACTTGGGCCGAGTGGTAGCGGGAAATCGTTCTTTATGAACCATTTAGTCAGGCAGTATTACGAACAGAACAGCCATATCGTACTGGTCGATACGGGTAACTCGTATCAAGGTCTGTGTGAAATGATACACCGGAAAACAAAGGGGACGGACGGGATTTATTACACGTATTCGGAAGAGAAGCCGATCAGTTTCAATCCTTTTTATACAGAAGATTACAAGTTCAATGTGGAGAAAAAGGACAGTATAAAAACGCTGTTGCTCACCCTCTGGAAGAGTGAGGACGACAAGATCACGAAAACGGAAAGTGGCGAGTTGGGAAGTGCGGTATCGGCGTATATCAAGAAGATACAGCAAGACCGGGGCATCGTTCCCTGCTTCGATACCTTCTACGAGTATATGCTGAATGATTACCGGGCGGAACTGGAGAAAAGGGACATTAAGGTAAGCCGGGAAGATTTCAATATTGACAACTTCCTGACTACGCTACGGCAGTATTATAAGGGCGGACGGTTCGACTTCCTGCTGAACTCCCGTGAGAATATCGACCTGCTGCACAAGCGGTTCATAGTATTTGAAATTGACAGTATAAAGGATAATGCCGAACTTTTTCCGGTGGTAGTAATCATCATCATGGAAGCGTTCATTAACAAGATGCGGCGGTTGAAAGGGATTCGTAAGCTCCTGATTGTGGAAGAAGCGTGGAAGGCTCTTACCACGGAGAATATGGCTAACTATTTGAAATACATGTACAAAACGGTCAGGAAGTATTTCGGCGAGGCGATTGTCGTCACGCAGGAAGTGGACGATATAATATCGTCCCCCGTGGTGAAGGAAAGTATCATCAATAACTCGGACTGCAAAATTCTTTTAGACCAGAAAAAGTACATGAACAAGTTTGACGGCATACAGGCGATGCTCGGACTGACGGAGAAGGAGAAAGCGCAGATACTATCCATCAACCTTGCCAACCATCCCGGACGAAAATACAAAGAGGTATGGATCGGACTGAACGGGGTGCAGTCGGCGGTATATGCAACGGAAGTTTCGCCCGCCGAATACCTGACGTACACTACCGAAGAGAGCGAGAAAACGGAAGTGTTCAACCTTGCGGAAGAGCTGGGCGGCGACTTGGAGCTTGCCATCAGGCGGCTGGCGGAAACGAAGTACAAGTAAATAATGGGACAATGTGCCGATATGCCAATGGGATGATGTGCCAATGGGTAAATAAATGAATAACCGGATGTATGGATAGCCGGATAGTTAATCGGCTGGCTGGTTGAATAATTGAATGAACGGTTAAACGGTTGGTTGGCTAAACGGCTAAACGTACAAACGGCTGTATGATTGGCTGTATGAATGAATAATCAATTAAAAAAAACGAAATCAGTATGAAACGATTGAATTTAATCCTGCTGCTGTCGGCGGTGACGGTGGCATTGGCGTTCGTCATTTCCTGCAAGGAGACGAACTCCGGACGGCTGGATAAGATGCGGGGCGACTGGGTAAGCACGGGCAATAAACCGCCCTTCACCCTTTCGGAAGAGAACGGGCAATACCGGGTAACGGTGATAAAGAAAAGCCATGCGGGAAGTACCCGGACGGAAACGTACCTGATACGGGAAACGGACGGCTACCTCTTTATCGAAACGGGACTGGCGGTAATGTTGACCTACGACAAGGAGAAAGACCGCATACACCTGTCGCCCGGCGGGGAATATAAACGGACTAACCATCAATTAAACAAGTAAGAACATGAAACAGATAAAAGCAATAGTCATGGGGTTGGCGTGCCTGCTGGCAGCGGGTACGGCTAACGCACAGTGGGTTGTGAGCGATCCGGGAAATCTGGCACAAGGGATTATCAATACCGTCAAACAGATTGCGCAGACCTCTACAACGGCGAAAAACACATTGGACGGTTTTAAAGAAACCGCCAAAGTTTTTGAGCAAGGTAAAAAATATTATGATGCGCTAAAGGACGTACACGATGTGATAAAGGGCGGCGTGAAGGTGAAGAAGAGCATCGAGATGGTGGCGGATATTTCGGAAATCTATGTGCGGAACTACCAGAAGATGTTAGGTGATCCGAACTATACGCCGGATGAATTGAGTACTATTTCCTTCGGGTACGCAAAGTTATTAAGCGAGAGTGCGGACGTATTGCAGGATTTGAAAAACGTGGTGAATATCACCGGAATGTCGCTATCGGATGCGGAACGGCTGGCAATCATCGACCAGAGCTATAAACGGTTGCTGGAATACCGTAATCTGGTGCAGTACTACACGAACAAGAATATCTCGGTAAGTTACCTGCGGGCGAAAAAGAAGAAGGACACAGACCGGGTGATGGCGTTGTACGGCTCGGCGGACGAACGCTATTGGTGAGAACGGATATAAATAAGGTAAGATGATGTTATTATCAATAGACTTTGAGAACCTGCATCAGATATTGCACACGCTGTATCAGGAAATGATGCCGCTATGCTCGAATTTGACGGGCGTAGCCAAAGGGATAGCCGGGTTGGGTGCGCTGTTCTATGTTGCCGCCAAAGTGTGGCAAGCCCTTGCCCGTGCCGAACCTATCGACGTGTACCCGCTGCTCCGCCCGTTCGCCATCGGGCTGTGCATCATGTTCTTCCCGACCTTCGTACTGGGTACGATTAACACGGTTCTCTCCCCCGTGGTGAAAGGCTGCCACGGGATGCTGGAAACGCAGACCTTCGACATGAACAAGTACCGGGAACAGAAGGACAAGCTGGAATATGAGGCGAACAAGCGGAATCCGGAAACGGCGTACCTCGTGGATAAGGAAGAGTTCGACAAGAAACTGGATGAACTCGGATGGTCGGCGGGCGACCTGATAACGATGGGCGGGATGTACATAGACCGGGCGGAGTACCGGATGAAACAGAATATACGCAGGTGGTTTCAGGAACTCTTGGAACTGCTGTTCCAGTCCGCCGGGCTGGTGATAGACACGATACGGACGTTCTTTCTGATCGTCCTCTCCATCTTAGGGCCTATCGCCTTTGCGATAAGCGTCTATGATGGATTCCAAAGTACCCTGACGCAGTGGATCACCCGGTATATCTCCGTCTATATGTGGCTGCCCGTGAGCGACCTGTTCAGCTCGGTACTGGCAAGGATTCAGGTGTTGATGCTCACCAAGGACATAGAGGCGATGAGCGATCCCACCTTTATACCGGACAGCACCAATACGGTGTACATGGTATTCCTTATTATCGGGATATTCGGGTACTTCACGATACCGACCGTTGCGAACTGGATCATCATGGCGGGCGGCGTAAGCGGTGCGAACCGTGCGATGAACACGACTGCCGCCAAAGCGGGGAATGTTGCCGCTGCCGGGGCGGGTGCTGCCGTGGGGAATGTTGCCGGAAAGCTGATTAAATAACGTATAATAAAATCAATCAAGAAATGGAATTTAAGTCATTGAAGAATATCGAAACGAGTTTCAGGCAGATACGTCTGTTTGCGCTGGTGTTCATCTGCCTGTGTGCGGTGGTGACGGGTTTTGCCCTCTGGAAGTCGTACAGTTTTGCCGAAGCGCAACGGCAGAAGATTTATGTGCTGGATAACGGGAAGTCGCTGATGCTGGCACTCTCGCAGGACGTGCAGCAGAACCGCCCGGTGGAAGCACGGGAACACGTGCGCAGGTTTCACGAGCTGTTTTTCACGCTCTCACCGGACAAGTCGGCTATCGAGGGCAATATCAAACGTTCGCTGATGCTGGCGGACAAGAGCGCATTTAACTACTACAAAGACCTCTCGGAAAAGGGGTACTATAACCGGGTGATTTCGGGGAACATCAACCAGATGGTACAGATCGACAGCGTGCGGTGTGACTTTGACAAGTACCCGTACAACGTGCGGACGTTCGCCCGCCAGATTATCCTCCGTGAAAGCTCGGTGACGGAAAGAAGCCTTGTTACCCGCTGCCGGTTGTTGGATGCCGTAAGGAGTGACAACAACCCGCAGGGGTTCATCATCGAGGGCTTCGAGATTACCGAGAACAAGGACTTGCAAACCATCAAACGCTAACGGGTATGGTCGGAAAATTTATGGCGAAGGTCATTGCTGAAATACAGGACTGGGCGGACGTAAAGCTCCGCCGCCTGTGCGGGCGTATCACGCCCGATCAGCGGGTGGTGGTTATCCTTGTGATGTTCGTGGTGTTCGGCGGGTTGTCGGTGTATATGACAGTCGCAGCCATCTACAACATCGGCAAAAGTGACGGTCGGGAACTGGGGATAGAGCATATCGATCCCATCCGGCTAAAGAATGACAGTATAATCAATCCTTTTAACAACCAGTAAATCATGGAAGAACAGAATCAGGAAAAAGAAACGGTAACGCAGCACGTAACGATGACGGATGCCGCAGCCCCGGACACGGGGAAAGGGGACAAAGAAAGGAAAGGTGGCGGAAAGGACAAGAAAGCCGCCGGAGAACTGACACCGAAACAGATGCAGCAGCGGAAAAAGCTGTTGGTGTACCCGTTGATGGGGTTGCTGTTTTTGGGTAGTATGTGGCTGATCTTCGCACCTTCGGACAAGAAGGACGAAGGCGGGGAAACGGTCGGGGCGTTCAACGCTGATATTCCCCTGCCGGAGAATGACGGGATTATCGGCGACAAGCGGAAAGCCTACGAGCAGGCGCAGTTGGAGAAGAAGCAGGCGGACAAGGTGCGCTCGTTACAGGACTTCGCTTTTGCGGCTGATAATGAAACGGACGAGGTGGAAATGGAACTGCCGGACAGCGAGCCGGAACGGGAGCCGTTCAGGGATTATTCGGGTTCTACACGTGGAAAGGGCGTGAACTCTTCGGCGGTTGCCTACCGGGACATCAACCGACAACTCGGCACGTTCTACGAAACGCCGAAGGTGGACGAGGAAAAGGAAGAACTGAAACGTCAGGTGGAAGAACTGACCGTCCGGCTGGATGCGCAGCAGGGACAGGCGGGCGGCATAGACGAACAGGTCGCCCTGATGGAAAAGAGCTACGAGCTTGCCGCCAAGTACATGGGACAGAACGGGCAGGCAGGACAAAACGGCACAATCGTGCAAGTACCCGTAACCGGACAGAATACCGGGCAAGGGACGGGAAAGCCCGCCATTGCGGTACAGGCGGCACGGCAGCAAACGGTGTCGGGGCTGCAACAGCCGATGAGCGATGCGGAGTTCATGCGGGCGTACAGCCAGCCGAGAAACTACGGGTTCAATACGGCGGTCGGCAGCGGCTACGCAATGGGAAAGAATACGATACGGGCGTGCATCCACCAAGACCAGACGATTATGGACGGGCAGACGGTGAAGCTCCGGCTGCTCGAACCTTTGCAGGCGGGTGGTCTGATTATTCCACGTAACACGGTGGTTTCCGGTACGGGAAAAGTACAGGGGGAACGGCTGGATATTGTAGTGTCGTCTATCCATTACCGGGGAAACATACTTCCCGTCGAGTTGGCTGTATATGATAATGAGGGAATGAAAGGGTTATCCATAGAAACTTCACTGGAACGGGAAGCGGCAAAGGAAGCAATGGCGAATATCGGTAGCGGATTAGGAACAAGTATTTCGTTCGCACAGAGTGCCGGACAACAGGTGGCAATGGATATTACAAGGGGGCTGATGCAGGGCGGCAGCCAGTATCTTGCCAAGAAATTCCGGACGGTCAAGGTACACTTGAAAGCAGGTAATCCCCTGATGCTGTATGCTAAACAGCAATAACGGATAAACAGATTATAAAACCATTAAAAAGAAAAGACAATGAAAAAGATTTTTGGATTGGTAGCCCTGCTTATGGGCGCAGTAATGTGTGTGAACGCACAAGTGAATGACACAATACAGACGGTTGCCGGAAATGACCTGTATCAAGGGATTACGCAAAAGTTACCCTATCGGCAGATGGTTACTCCGTTCGGGGTACAGGTGACGTTTGCCAAGACGGTGCATATTATTTTCCCGTCAGCGGTGAAGTACGTGGACTTGGGTAGTAACCGGATTATTGCCGGAAAAGCGGACGGGGCGGAAAACGTGATCCGGGTGAAGGCTACGACCGAAGGGTTTCCGGGGGAAACGAATTTCTCCGTTATCTGTGAGGACGGAAGTTTTTACAGTTTCAATGCGAAGTATGCGCATGAGCCGGAAATGCTGAACATCGAAATGAAAGACTTTTTAGAGAATGAGGACACAACGGACTTTTCGCATACCCGCATGAATATCTATTTCCGTGAACTGGGCAGCGAAAGCCCGTTGCTGGTGAAGCTGATAATGCAAAGCATCTATAAGGCGGACAAACGGGAAATCAAACATTTGGGTTGCAAACGCTTCGGGGTACAGTTCCTTTTGAAGTCCATCCACTCGCATAACGGACTGTTCTATTTCCATACAGAAACGAGGAACAGGTCGAATGTGCCTTTCAACACGGACTTTATCAAGTTCAAGATTGTGGATAAGAAAGTGCCGAAGCGTACCGCCATTCAGGAACGGTCGATAGATCCGGTACGCAGCTATAACGAGGTACTGGTAACGAACGGGAAAAGCAATGTGCGCACGGTGTATGTCGTTCCGCAGTTCACCATACCGGACGACAAGATTCTGGTGATCGAACTGTTCGAGAAGAACGGCGGCAGGCATCAGACGATACGGGTGGAGAACGCCGACCTTGTGGCGGCGAAAGTGATTAACGAACTGAAAATAAAGTAAATGATGAAAAAGGTATTGTTGATTATCATGCTCTTCGGGGTGTGCCTGCATTTTAACCAGGCACACGCCCAAAGATGCCTGCCGGGAATGAGGGGAATACAGTTCACGGGGGGACTTTCGGACGATCTGCACTGGAAAAACGGTGACGGTTTCGGCTATCATGCCGGGATAGCGGTAAGCACTTACACGAGGAACGCCCATCATTGGGTGGTCGGTGCGGAATATTTAGAAAAGCGGTATGACTACCGGGGCAGCCTTTATCCGGTCAGCCAGTTCACGGGGGAAGGCGGATATTACCTGAACTTCCTTTCGGACAGGAAGAAGACATTTTTTGCGGCACTGGGATTGTCCGCCCTTGCCGGGTACGAGACGGTGAACTGGGGCGAGCCGATGATGCCGGACGGTTCACGGCTGACGGATGAGGATAATTTTATTTACGGGGGTGCGCTGACGCTGGAATTGTCCGCATACGTGACGGATAAGATTGTCTTGCTGGTAAACGGACGGCAAAGGATGCTGTTCGGGGGTGATTGTGGGAAATTCCACTCGCAGGTCGGTGTGGGAATTAGGTTTATGATTCGATAATTACTATAATATAATAATGTATATGAAGAAGATAATTTATCAAATGCTCGTGGGCTGCTACATAGTGGCCGCCCTCGTGCTTGTGTGTGCCTGTAATAGCCAGTTGGATATTCAGACGAGATACCCGTTCACGGTGGAAACGATGCCCGTCCCGAAGAAGTTGAAGGTGAACGAAACGGCGGAAATCCGGTGTGAACTCAAACGGGATGGACGTTGGGAAGATACGGAGTACACGATACGGTGGTTCCTGTATGACGGGAAAGGCACATTGAAAACAGAGGATGGCACGGTGCTGTTGCCGAATGACCGTTACCCGCTGGAGAAAGAAACGTTCCGGCTGTATTTTACTTCGCAGTCGGACGATCAGAGCAGTTTGAAGGTGTGGGTGGAAGATTCATTTTCGCAAACCGTGGAACTGGAGCTAAGTTTTAATAATGATAATTCGGAAGATAAGGGGGACAGGATATAATGGACTATTCAAAATATCTGGGGAGCAACAAGAGTGACGAGAAGTACACGCCCCGCTATGCGGTACTGCCGATCATCAAGTATCTTTCCCGAAAGGCAAGGGTATGGTGTCCGTTCGATACGGAACACAGCGAATTTGTGCTGACATTGAAAGAACACAGGTTTAAAGTGGTTCATTCCCATATCTGCACCGGACAGGATTTTTTCGAGTATGAGCCGAAACGTTGGGATGTTATCGTATCAAATCCTCCGTTCAGTAACAAGGTAGCGATATTCGAGCGTTGCCTTGGTTTCGGTAAGCCGTTCGCCCTGCTGATGTCAAACTTCTGGCTGAACGATTCCGCACCCTGCCGACTGTTCAAGGAGAAAGAACTGGAATTGCTGCTGTTCGACAAACGGGTACAGTACAATGACCTGAACAGAGTGCCGTTCGGTTCGAGCTACTTCTGCCATCGGCTGTTGCCGAAGCAGATTGTCTTTGAGAACCTGACGGTAGAAAAGAGATTGAGCCGGATGCACGGTGATATGGACGAAATGGTGAAATCATTAACCAAATACAGGGATAAAATAGAATGGGAGAAGAAATGAAACAAGTTCCTCTGAAATTTATATGCAGGTATGAGTGCACGGCGGAAATATGCCGTGCCGCCATTGAGGAGGACGGCTGGCAGTTGGAAAACGTATCGGAAGAGGTAAAAACACCTGAACTGTGCCTTCTCTTTCTTTACATCAATTTGAAATGAGAAAAAAGAAATAACTTTATGTTCATAAGAGATTTATTTTTTATATATTTCCTCTATGAAAAGCAAGACCGCGACTATCTTTGTGAGTGGAAACGAGTG
>OGZW01000309.1_pt1 | contig 37287 bp, 38 predicted proteins | sample 1577001 | NCBI WGS metagenome assembly OGZW01 (sample SAMEA3541519, study PRJEB24748) | human gut metagenome | biome: human gut; feature: human-associated habitat; material: faeces | place: China | collected 2012 | reverse complement strand
TGGTGATCGCGATCTGAACTTGGTTCAATGGCCGAAATATCGCTGGTATTTATGGAAACTACGGAAGTACTGCTGCTTTCAAAAGGACCGGCCGATGACTGGGTAAAGAGAATACCGCAGATCAGACACAGGAAAACAGCGACAAAGATCAGCAGCCGGTTCATACGTGGAGTATGCTCTGACATGTTTTTCCTCCTGATATTTAAGTATATTTCTGTTTATCATACAATAATGAGAAAGAAAATACAAGAAAAATAACCGGTTGCGAACACGTGGGAAAAAATATATAATAGAACAATGGACGAAAAAATCAGAATCAATAAATATTTAAGCGATATAGGAGTCTGCTCAAGAAGAGAGGCAGACCGACTGACAGAAGCGGGGAGAGTTACTGCTAATGGAGAACTGGTTCCCACAGGAATGAAGATCCTTCCGGATGCGGAGATCTGTATTGACGGAAAGCCTGTAAAAAAACAGGAAAAAAAGATCCTGCTTCTTTTTCATAAACCAAAAGGGATTGTCTGCAGCACCAGACAACAGCGGAATGAGATGACAGTAACAGAATATCTGGAAGCATGTAACTATGTTCCGGTGCAGGTTGTAGTAGAGCTGAATGAAGAAATCATTAAGAGAGATACTTACGATACAACAGTACTGAAAGATGGCGATGTTGTGGAGATTCTGCAGTTTATGGGCGGCGGAAGCTGCTGATGTCGCTATAGAGATAAAATTAGGTAGATATACCACGGCAGTAACTGACAGATAAGTTACTGAAAAAATGCAGATGAAGAATGATCTGGCAGAAGAAGGCGCTGGTTATAAATCGGTGGAAATATTTTCTGCAAACAGACATAAAGAAAGGTGGACATAAAAAATGACAACAGCAAACACAAATGAAGACAAACTGATCCTGGGAGGCCATGAGTTTACTTCCCGTTTTATCCTTGGTTCCGGAAAATTTTCCCTGGAGCTTGTAAAAGCATGTATTGAAAAAGCAGGAACTCAGATCGTAACACTTGCCCTGCGCCGTGCAAATGAGGGTGGACTTGCGAACATTCTGGACTATATTCCGAAGAATGTTACGCTTCTTCCGAATACGTCCGGCGCCAGAAATGCAGAAGAGGCAGTTCGTATCGCAAGACTTTCCCGCGAGCTTGGATGCGGAGATTTTGTAAAGATCGAAGTTATCCATGACTCCAAATATCTTCTTCCGGATAATTACGAGACCATCAAGGCAACAGAGATCCTTGCAAAAGAGGGCTTTGTAGTTATGCCTTACATGTATCCGGATCTGAATGCAGCCAGAGATCTGGTGAATGCAGGAGCTGCCTGTGTAATGCCACTTGGCTCTCCAATCGGTTCCAACAAAGGAATCTGTACAAAAGAATTCATCCAGATCCTTATCGACGAGATCGACCTTCCGATCATCGTGGACGCAGGAATCGGCCGCCCGTCACAGGCATGTGAGGCTATGGAAATGGGTGCTGCAGCAGTTATGGCAAATACAGCCATTGCAACTGCAGGAGACGTCCGTGTTATGGCGGAAGCCTTTAAGAAAGCTATTGAGGCAGGAAGAAGTGCATATCTTTCCGGTATGGGAAGAACTCTGGAGAGAGGTGCAAGTGCATCCTCACCGCTGACCGGATTTTTGCATGAGTAAAATAATGACAGTATATTGAAAGACTCGGAAATATACGGTTATTAAGGGGAAATCTGTGTAGCGAAAGCGGATTGCGAATATTCACTTGATGCAGATCAACCAGAGCAGAAAAGAAAACGAATGGCTAAAAACAGATACTGAAATATTACAAATTTGAAAATAATAAAAGTACGAGAGGAGCGACACAACAACAATGGCAGAAACAGTACAGGCCAGTCAGCAGGACGGCCATTTTAATGAAAGTATTGTAAATGAAGAAATTCTGGAAGATATGAAAAAGAACCGTATCGATCACATGAAGTACCTTCCGGATATGGAACAGCTGGAAGAATCTGATGTAATGGATCAGGTTATTTCCGCAATGAACGCATATGATTATGATAAGTACACAGAAGCGGATGTACGGAGAGCGCTTGTTCATGACAACCGTACACCGGAGGATTTTAAAGCACTGCTTTCACCGGCAGCGCTGCCTCTTCTGGAAGAAATCGCACAGGCTGCACGGATCGAAACAAGGAAACATTTTGGAAACAGTATCTGCATGTTTACACCGATCTACATTGCAAACTACTGTGAGAACTACTGTATTTACTGTGGATTTAATTGCCACAACAAGATCCGCCGCGCACAGCTGAATGCAGATGAGATCGAGAAAGAGATGGCAGCCATTGCAGAAACCGGACTCCAGGAGATCTTGATTCTTACCGGAGAGAGCAAAACGAAATCTAATGTGGAATATATCGGAAAGGCTTGTGAGATCGCCCGGAAATATTTCAAGGTAGTCGGTCTTGAGGTGTATCCGATGAATTCTGATGAGTACGCATATCTTCACAAATGCGGCGCAGATTATGTGACAGTTTTCCAGGAGACTTATAATTCTGATAAATACGAAACTCTGCATCTGGCAGGCCACAAGAGGATTTTTCCATACAGGTTAAATACACAGGAGCGTGCGTTAAAAGGCGGCATGCGAGGTGTTGGTTTTGCGGCACTTCTGGGACTGGATGATTTCCGCAAGGATGCTTTTGCAACGGGATATCATGCATATCTTCTGCAGAGAAAATATCCACACGCAGAGATCGCTTTTTCCTGCCCGAGACTTCGTCCGATCATCAACAACGACAGGATCAACCCGAAGGATGTACACGAACCGCAGCTTTTGCAGGTAGTTTGTGCATATCGTCTGTTTATGCCGTTTGCAAGTATTACTGTATCCACCAGAGAGTGTGAGCGTGTCCGTGACAATCTGGTGAATATCGCAGCAACCAAGATCTCTGCAGGTGTCAGCACCGGAATCGGAAGCCATGTGGATGATATTGAGGATAAAGGTGATGATCAGTTTGAGATTTCCGACGGAAGGTCTGTGGACGAAGTCTTCAACGCCCTGAAAGACCACGGACTGCAGCCAGTCATGAACGACTATATTTATCTGTGAAAACACGACAGAAGAGGATAACTTCTGTGGAATATGTGGAAAACCACCCACCCCGGAGAATGTTTCTCCGGGGTGGGTGTGGATAACCATAAAATAAAAACGGATAGAAAATAAAGGAAGAATTTGTCGGAAGAGTAATGATGATTTTTTAGTCCGGGTCTGATAAAATAAATATAACAAGGAGGACGATTAAGAATAATAAAATTCACATAAGATAAAGAGTCAGAGTAAAATTACAAAAGCATTTTCAAGGCACAGCCGATAACGATACTGAACTAAAAAAGAGGTGCCACATGGCAAATACAAAACATGAAGATGCTATTATGAAAATGGGATTTGATTATTTCCGTGATACGATCCTGAAAAGTCTTGGAATTGACTATGAATTTGTGAATCTTGGTCCTACAGAGCTGATAGAACTTACTATTCATTCTTTATATATGGATTTTACATTTCTGACTAAAGAAGGATTTTATATTCATATAGAATTCCAGACAACCGACAAGGGAGAAAATGATTTGCGCAGATTTCTTGCCTATGATGCGGTATATTCACATAAAACAGGAAAAAATGTTATAACCTATGTGATTTATTCAGGTGGAATCAAATCGGTTAAGACAGAATTGAATATGGGACTGTTTACATATCGGATACAACCGATATATCTCAAGGATAGAAATGCAGATGAGGTTTTTGAAAAAATACGACAAAAACAAGAAGACGGAACAGAGCTTACGGAAGAAGATTATGCAAGCCTATCGTTGACACCATTAATGTCTGGGAATATGAAGATTAAGGAAAAAATCAAAGAAGCAGTTATACTATCCAAAAAGAAACGTGGCCTAACAGCAGAAAAAACAATGGCAATGTTATATACTCTGGCAGATAAGTTTTTGGATAGTAAAGATCTGGATGAGATTAAGGAGGTTATATCTATGACAAGACTTGGACAGATGTTGTTGGATGAGGGAATGGAAAAAGGAATGAAAAAAGGAATGGAGCAGGGACTGCTTTTGTCAAAAAAACTTCTGGAAGAGAACCGTACAGAAGACCTTGATAAGGCTATGAAAGATGAAAATTATATGAAAAAGCTGCTGGAAGAATTGAATATCAAATAAAAAATCACCAGAAATACTGTAAATACAAGGCTGATTACGTTTTCTGTAAATATTCTGAAATGGAAATTTTTATACGGAATCATATGTTTATTTACCGATTTCCGGGATTTTTCTGCTGTTTTTTAAGGTAGGAATACCAGGAATTTTGGATAGCATGAAAACGGTTTCCGATTCTATAGTTTTCATAAAGACTTACTCGTGTTTATAATAAGCCAACAACAAAAATAAAGGCAGAAAAACAGGAGGAAAAGTATTATGAAAAGAAAATGGAAATCAGCAACAGCAGCCCTTTTGGCAGCAGTAACCATCGGAAGTCTTACAGGATTATGCCACTGACGAAAAGTGGGCGGAGGACTTGCAGAAGCTGAAGGCTATGCCTGAGAGGATAGCGGCGTTCAAGGGCAGGCTTAGCGAGAGTGCTGACACGCTTTATGATTTTATGCAGCTTTCAGACGAGATATCTGTGCTTTGTGACAGCCTTGGCAACTATGCTCAAAGACGTTCTGACGAGGACACTGCAAATGCAAAGTATCAGGGCTTTATCGGTCAGCTTATGAACGCTTATGTTGCGGTAAACTCAGCAGGAAGCTTTGAAACACCTGAGATCATTTCTATCGAGGAGGATAAGCTTCAGAAATTCTATGAGGATAAGCCTGAGTTGAAGCTTTATAAGCGTGCGCTTGATAAGCTGCGTCGTAAAAAGGCTCATATCCTCTCTGAGGCTGAGGAGAAGATACTTGCCCTGACTGGTGAAATGGGTCAGTCCCCTGAGAATATCTACTCTATGTTTTCTGACGCAGACCTGCGTTTCCCTGACGCTGTGGATAAGGACGGCAAGGCTCATCAGGTTACACACGGAAGTTATATCCCTCTGGTGCAGAGCGAAGACAGAGTACTGAGAAAGTCGGCTTTCGAGTCTATGTACGGCACCTTCGATAAGTTCAGGAACACCTGTGCGGCAACACTGTCGGCACAGATAAAAACGGTGAACTTCTATGCAAAGGCAAGAAAATATGATTCAAGCCTTGAAGCCGCTTTGGACGGAACAGAAGTACCTGTTTCAGTGTACAAAAACCTTATTGAAGCCGTCCATGACAATATGCACTATATGTACGATTATGTTGCACTGAGAAAGAAGCTTTTGGGCGTTGATGAGCTGCATTTCTATGATCTTTATACGCCTGTTGTTCCTGACGCTGATATGAAGATAACCTTTGAGGAGGCTAAGGAAACTGTCCTGAAAGCCCTTGCACCTATGGGCGAGGATTACCTTGCAATACTCAAAGAGGGCTTTGAAAACCGCTGGATAGACGTTTACGAGAACGAGGGCAAAACAAGCGGAGCATATTCTGCAGGTGCAAGAGTTCACCCTTATGTGCTACTCAATCATAAGGATACACTTAACTGTATGTTTACTCTGGCGCACGAAATGGGTCATGCTATACACTCGTATCTTTCAAATAAAAATCAGCCTGTGGTATATTCAGATTACGTTATCTTTGTGGCAGAGGTTGCTTCAACTTGCAACGAAGCCCTTCTTATGCAGTATCTGCTGAAAAATACAGAGGATAAAAAGCAGAGAGCGTATCTTATAAATTACTTCCTTGAGCAGTTCCGTACCACACTTTATCGTCAGACAATGTTCGCAGAATTTGAGCTGAAAATAAATGAAATGGTAGCGGCAGGGGAGAGTCTGACAGCCGAGGGGCTGAACGAGCTTTACGGCGAACTTAATAAGCTTTATTTCGGTGACGGAATAGTGCTTGATGATGAGATAAAATTGGAGTGGGCTAGGATACCGCACTTCTATTATGACTATTATGTTTATCAGTATGCAACAGGCTATTCTGCGGCTATTGCACTTTCACAGAGGATATTGAAGTATGGCGAGCCTGCGGTAAAGGACTATATAGGCTTCCTGAAAGGCGGCTGCTCAACTGACCCTATCTCATTGCTTAAGGGTGCAGGTGTAGATATGGCAACAACTCAGCCTATCAATGAGGCACTTGCAATGTTCGGAGAGCTTGTAAAGGAAATGGAAGAAGCAATGGCGGAGTAAGTGAGGAGTGAGGTAAATGAGGAGTGAGGAGTGAGGAATGTGCATAGCTGACCAAAGTTGTGCTCAAGCGGTGCAGAAAAGTAAAAAAGCACACAACAGTAAAAGAAATAATAAAGCGGTGTCGGAGAAAAAATCTCTGCACCGCTTTTTCCTATCCCATTAAACAAAGTAAAACCCGCAAAGAGCGACAGCGATTTTGCGGCGATAGAACGTAGCTCACAATTGTAGGGGACGGCGCCCTCGACGTCCCACACCTGCTTGACTGCTCAACCATGCGGTATATGCACAATGAACTGCATAATATCTCCCAGCACGGCACGTCTACACAAGTTTGATGTTTTTACCACTTCTTATCTATATCCGCACAACGCATACCTATCTTCAACGCCCTCAGCTCAACATAACAGCCGCATAAAACGCACATTCCGTCCACAAGCTTGTCGCAATCCTTGCAAAACGCCAAACGCTGATGATACTCTTCCTCTGATACTTTCTTGTCCTCAGGGTATGCCGCAATGTGCGAACGCATATCACGGAGAAAATCATTTTCGTCCATATCCTCCAACAGGCATTTTCTACACTGAACCTTTGTTATATCACTCATAAAAATTTCTCCATTGTACAAAAAAAGCGGACAGCTCAATGCTGTCCGCCTTGTTATCTTATTCTACAGAAATGATGTAGTAGTAAACAGGCTGACCGCCGTTTATAAGGTTTACATCAAGATTTGAGAACTTCGCAGCTACCTGCTTTTGCAGTGCCTCAGCCGCCTCGTCTGTAACGTCTGAGCCGTAAAGGATAGTGATGAATGAGCTGTCACCCTTAACAAGCTTCTTTGTGAGCTTGTAAGCTGCCTTTGAAACGTCTTTTTCAACAAAGCTCAGCTTGCCGTTTTCAATGCAGAGTATCTCGCCCTGCTTGATAGCGTGACCCTCATAGTCAGAATCCCTTGCCGCAAATGTTACCTGACCTGTGGCAACTCTTTCAAGTGCATTGGTCATCTCAATGCGGTTCGTATTGAAATCAGCGTCAGGATCAAATGCCAGCATTGCTGACATTCCCTGCGGTATAGTCCTTGTCTGAAGCACGCATACCTTTCTGTCTGCAAGCTTAACAGCCTGCTCGGCCGCCATGATGATGTTCTTGTTGTTTGGCAGAACGAAAACCGTTTCAGCGGGGCATGACATTATTGCCGCAAGTATATCCTCAGTGGACGGGTTCATGGTCTGTCCGCCCTTAACGATGCAGTCAACACCGATATCTCTGAACATTGACTCAATGCCGTTTCCTGCCGCAACTGCAACAAAGCCGTACTGCTTTTCAGGCTTTGCAGGAACGAACTCCTGTTTCGCTTCTTTTTGTCTGGCCTTGTGCTGGAGCTTCATGTTTTCTATCTTTGGCAGATTGATGTAGCCAAATTCAAGACCCTTCTGGATAGCCTTACCAGGGTCGTTGGTATGAACGTGTACCTTTATTATCTCATCGTCCTCAACAACTACAACGCAGTCACCTATGGTTTCAAGATAAGCTCTCAGCTTTGATGAATCGTCAGCGTCAGCTTTCTTTGTGATTATCATTTCAGTGCAGTATGTGAAGTGTATCTCACAGTCATACTGACCAACAGTAGCCGCAAATGTGTCAACTGTTACCTGCTGTTTCTGTGCAGGAGCATCAGCCTTTACTATTTCGCCACCCTTGAATACATCTCTCATTGCTTCAAAGATAATGAGAAGTCCCTTGCCGCCTGCGTCAACAACGCCTGCCTTGGCAAGTGCAGGGAGAAGCTTTGGTGTTTCGTTCAGTGAAAGTTCAGCCTGTTTGCAAACTTCCTCCATTATAATAATAGGATCGTTTGTGGAGTGGAGCATTTCTCTTGCTTTCTCCGCAGACTCTCTTGCAACTGTCAGGATAGTTCCCTCTGTAGGCTTCATTACGCTCTTGTATGCTCCTGAAACGCCCTGCTCCAGTGATTCGACAAGTTCGTTCGCACCCATTTCCTTTTTGCCTGCAAGTCCTTTTGCAAAGCCTCTGAAAATAAGCGAAAGTATAACGCCTGAGTTTCCTCTTGCACCTCTAAGAAGTGCAGAAGCTGTTGTGCTTGCCACAACTGAGCAGTCTGTATCGTCGTTGAGATTTTCAAGCTCTGCTACGGAATTTGTTATAGTCATTGACATATTAGTTCCTGTATCTCCGTCAGGTACTGGGAACACGTTAAGCTCGTCAACTGATTTTTTCTTGTTAGATATGCTGTGTGCGGCACTTATGACAGCGTCACGCAGCAAGCCTCCGTTTATCACTATAGTTTTCCTCCTATACTGTTATAGATATCCTAGGACGTTCAGCCTTTCATTTCGTCAACGTAAACGTTCACAGATTTAACGTTGACCCCTGCCTGCTCTGTCAGAACATAATTTACCTTGTGAATGATGCTGTCAACGATAGCTCCGACATTTATGCCGTAGTTCACAGTGATGTGCAGGTCAACGATAAGCTCGTCCCCGTCCTGACGGATTATAACGCCCTTTGTAGTGTTCTCTTTCTTTAGCATTGCAGAAACGCCCTGTTTTGCACCATAGGCGTTAAGTCCTGCCACGCCGAAACAGCTTTCGGCAGTATCCGAGATAAGCTGTCTGAGATATCCAGTGGATATACCTATAGTTCCAATGTGGTTGCGAAACTTTATCACAGAAAACAACTCCTCTTGATCGTGGCAGGATCACAAGCTTATTTCTTATGCCGCCACATAATAATTTATTTTATTATATCATAAACATTTGACTTTTGCAATAGGTTTTCGCTCTTTTGTACACCTGTCAAATTTATCCCAGAAGCCATTTTGCGGCTTCCAGAGGCGTTTCGGCTATATACACCGCACCTGCCTGAGAAAGCTCCTCTCTTGTGCCGTAGCCGTAAAGCATACCGATACAATCTATACCAAGAGCTTTTGCACCAAGCACGTCATGATGTCTGTCGCCTGCCATTATCACCTGTGAGCGGTCATTAACTCCGCAGTTTTTCAAAGTGTGCACGATAACGTCTGCCTTTACGCTCCTAGAGCCGTCAAGCTCCGCACCGCCTATGTAGTCAAAATACTGCGCAAGGTGAAAATGCTCCAAAATCTTCACAGCAAAGACCTGCGGCTTTGAAGTCGCCACCGCAAGGTGAAGCCCAGCCTCTGACAGCTTTTTAAGACATTCTTCAACGCCGTCATAAACACGGTTCTCGAAAATGCCCTTGGTGGTGTAATATTCACGGTAGTATTTAACAGCCTGCTCGCATTTTTCATCATCAAAGCCGTAAAAATCCCTGAAAGAGTCTTTCAGCGGCGGGCCGAGAAACTTTGTCATGGTGCTCATCTCAGGCTCTATGCCGAACTTTTTCAGTGCGTATACAGCCGAATTTATTATGCCCTCGCCCGACTCAGTAAGCGTGCCGTCAAGGTCAAAAAGAACATATCTGTAATTTTTCATGTCGTTACCTCACATAATACAATATATCAATTGCTATTATAACGCAAAATGGCTTTTTTGTCAAAGAAAATGGGCAATTACGCACAAAAAATCCTGCTGAAATACGGCATTTAGCTCATTGACAAAAATATTGTTATAAGTTAAAATTAAAAAGGCGGTTTGTGTCAAAACGTATCGCAAAGAAGTATTTTTCCTTTTATATGGGAAAAGAATAAATATGAATGAGGTGTTATTTTGAAACTTATTTTTGATGTTTCAGACAAGCCAAAGGCTGGTCAACTGGTAGTGTTCGCACTTCAGCAGATGTTGGCTATCCTTGCGGCGACCATCGCTGTTCCGCTTATTATCGGCAATGGTCTTACTCCTGCGGCTGCAATGTTTGGTGCAGGTGTGGGAACTATAGTTTATATCTTTTTTACAAAAAGAAAAAGTCCTGTGTTCCTTGGCTCGTCCTTTGCTTTTTTAGGCTCAATGGCGGCGGCTTTTGCAGGCGGCGTTTCAATGCAGCTTGGCATGCTTGGACTTATCGTCGGCGCACTGCTTGCAGGACTTGTATATGTCGTTATCGCAATAGTAGTAAAATTTGTTGGAGTAGGCTGGCTCAATAAGCTCATGCCTGCTGTGGTAATAGGACCGACCGTTGCTATAATCGGACTTTCCCTTGCAGGAAATGCTGTTGGCGACCTGCTCAAAGGCGATGTTACAAAGCAGGTAACAGAGTATGCAGTTTCCACAGACAGCGGCACACCTGAGATTATAGAAACTGTATCCAATGTGCCTGTTGGCTCATCATATGTGGCTTTTGTTTGTGGACTTATTACCCTCGCAGTGGTAATGCTTTGCTCAACATATGGCAAGAAAACACTCAAACTTATACCTTTTATAATCGGTATCCTCGCAGGCTATGCAGCCGCAGCAATCTTCACTGTTATCGGCAATATATGTGATATTGACGCACTTAAAATAGTAGATTTCAGCGTTTTCAGCAGCTATATGCTTACAGACGGCAGCGTTTCACTGAAAACATTTGTTAGCCTGCCGGACTTTGCGTTCGTTTCAGGTCTGAAAGGTCTTAAGGAGTTCGACTTCTCATATTTTGCAACTATATTTGTAGCCTATGTGCCGGTTGCACTTGTTGTTTTTGCAGAACACGTTGCTGACCATAAAAACCTTTCTTCTATTATCGACCATGACCTCCTTGAAGAGCCTGGTCTTACAAGAACGCTTCTCGGCGACGGTGTAGGTTCTATCGCAGGCGCACTGTTCGGTGGCTGTCCGAACACAACATACGGTGAGTCCGTTGCCTGCGTTGCTATAACGGGAAATGCTTCTGTTGTAACTATCTTTGCGGCAGCAATAGGCTGTATGCTGTTTTCATTTATTACTCCGCTTGTTGCGTTCGTTGATTCTATCCCTGCCTGCGTAATGGGTGGCGTTTGTATCGCTCTTTACGGCTTTATCGCAGTTTCAGGTCTTAAAATGATACAGGACGCAAACCTTGACGATAACAGAAATCTTTTTGTTGTGTCCGTTATCCTCATTGCAGGTATCGGCGGTCTGACACTCACATTCGGTGATATAACACTCACAGAAGTAGCGGCAGCACTTATCCTTGGCATTCTTACAAACGTGATGCTCTCAAAGAAGAAAGGCAACGCAGCCAAGAAATAATTATAACAAAATTGCAGAGGCGAACAGTGTTCGCACGTTACTGCACACAAAAAAATGCGAATTTATAAATCATTACGAAAGGAAATGGGAAAATGGGAAACGTAAATATCATCAATCATCCGCTTGTAAAGCACAAAATAACGCTTATGCGTGACGAAAAGACAGGAACAAGAGAGTTCCGTATACTTGTGGAAGAGGTAGCAATGCTCATGGGCTATGAGGCTATGAGAGATCTTCCAATAGAGGACGTTGAGGTCAAAACACCTATCACCACAAGAAAGCTCCCTATGCTCTGCGGCAAAAAGCTTGCTATCGTGCCTATCCTGAGGGCAGGTCTTGGCATGGTAAGCGGACTTCTTGCACTTGTTCCGTCTGCAAAGGTAGGACATATCGGTCTTTATCGTGACGAGGTCACACACGAGCCACATGAGTATTACTGCAAGCTTCCTGATAGAATAAACGAGCGACTTGTTATTGTCTGCGACCCAATGCTTGCGACAGGCGGATCTGCGATACAGGCTGTTGACTTTTTGAAAGACAAGGGCTGCAAGAACATCAAGTTCATGTGCATAATCGCTGCTCCTGAGGGTCTTGACGCTCTGAGAACGGCTCACCCAGATATCGATATTTATGTAGGCAACCTTGATGAAAAGCTCAACGAGGACGCTTATATCGTTCCTGGTCTTGGCGATGCAGGTGACAGGATCTTCGGCACAAAATAATGGTCTTATACTAATACTCGCTGCTCTGTATTTTGCAACAGAGCGGCGATTTTTTTGTTTTCTTCACTAAAAAAACTTAAAAAAATTCCTTCAATTTCAGTTGTTAAAATAATTGAAACTTATTTCCGTTGATGATATAATTCAAATGTAGAAATATAGGACAAAATAAAAAAGCAGGGCGAACTCATGTAAAAAATATATTATGAGGATACACCCTAATAAGGAGCTAAAAATGTTTGTGAAGAAAACTGACCGATTTTTTGCGGTCACAAGCATGATCGTGTGCTGCTGTTGCACTGCAACTGTGTTTATCTCATACATAAAACGCAGTAACATACGAATGCTTTGTCTTGGACCATTTTTCCTTGCGGCGGCGATAGTGTTGTATATTGCTCTGAAACGCTGTGAAAAGAAGCTTACCAAAAAGCGTGTCAGACTTATATTTGCTTTTTTCTGCCTGATTTTGCTTGCATTGCAGATATTGCTTGTGCGTTATCTTTATTACAATTACGAAATGGTTGACCCCAAAATAACAGGGGAGTTCGCAAAACGCTTTGTCATGGGTGAAGATCTGGGGAGCATCAAAGAAAGCTACCGTATTTATGCTGCAAAATACCCTAACGCATGGGGCATGATATATTTGCAGATACCCTTTTTCGCCTTATGGAAGCTTTTCACCGGCGGCGTGAGCATCTATGCGGGGCAGACCTTTAACGTAATTCTTATTCAACTTAGCGTAATAATGACCTTTCTCACAGGGGAGAGGATATTCAAACTTAACAGCCAAAGGCTTTTTTGCGGCATTATTTCGGCACTTATACCTGTTATGCTGCTGTATACGCCGTTTTTTCATTCTGACACAGCAGGCATGATATTTGTAAGCTGTACTCTTTATTTTCTGACCCTTGCGGTGAAAGAAAAATACAAAACCAAAAGCGTTGTCTATGCTCTTATAGCAAGCCTTTTTATCGCACTTGGAAACACTGTCAAGGGAAGCATTGCAGTAATGCTGATTTCAGTGATGATATTTTTTGTGCTGAAAATGGGTGTAAAAAGGGGAGCTATCCTGAGCCTTGCGGCTGTTATGCTGTTTATTGGTGTGTCAAAGGCGGCATACTATGGCGGTCTTGCTATGGGTATCTCTGATGAAAAAATGGTAGACAGATATCGTTTCCCTGTTACACACTGGATAATGATGAGCCTTAACAGCGAATACAAGACCCACGTTGACGAGGACGTTGACTTCACAATGTCATTTGATACATATGACGCCAAAAAGCAGGCGAATATCCGGGAAATAAAAGCCCGCCTTGAAAACATAAGCACCCCTTATGAAGCCTGCAAAATGGCTTATCACAAAGTCGCCAGAACGTGGGACAGCGGTGGTTTTTCCTATGGCAAATATCTATCACGCTCCGACCCCTCAGGTGGTTTGCGAGAGGTATTGAACAGTCGCTTGCTTGGTAGCTATGTAGACGGCTATCACAGTGCAATGCTCATAGCAATGGCGTTTGGTGCAGTTTATGCCGCTGGCAAGCGTCGCCACTCTGCTTTGTTTTTCAGCATAGTGACTCTCACGGGAGTTATACTCTTTTTCCTTATCTGGGAAAATCCACCTAGATATATCGTCACATTTATCCCCGTGATAATGCTTCTTTGCACTGCAGGAACAAGATTTATCACAGCGATCATTTCACGGCTTTGTAAGCGTTTGAGAGCTTCAAAATAAGATAAAAAGGCCTCTTATGGTTTTTCCATAAGAGGTCGATTTTTTTATTGTGCAACATCAAGATAGAACGCAGGGTTCAATATATAACCCTGATAGCGTATCTCAATGTGCAGGTGGTCGCCCGTTGAAAAGCCGGTCGAACCCATTTTGCCGATAACGTCGCCTTTTTTCACCTCGTCGCCTATCTCTACATCTACCTCCGTGAGATGTCCGTAAAGAGTGATGAACTCGTTGCCGTGGTCGATGATAACATAATTTCCATAACCGCCGCCACAGCCGCAGGACTCCTCCTTGCCGTAGTCATGCGTGCAGGTGGTGTTTATCTTTATGACCTTGCCACTGCATGAAGCGTGAATAGGCGTGCCATGAGCCGCAGGAATGTCAAGACCCGTGTGATATGAGCCCCATCGTGCGCCAACGCCTGATGATACGGAGTAAGCCCCCGGAACAGGCCATGCGAAGTAGTAATCAGGCTCGGTATCTCCAAGCTTTTCTCCCTTGTCAAGGCGGTCATTTATCTCCTTGTGAAGCTCCTCAAGCTTAACATCTGCAAGTGCCATTGTGGCGGAAACTTCGTTATCTCTTGCTGTTCCGCCTGAGCCTGACGATTTCAGTATGCCGGAAAGGCTGCCCTCAAACTGCTCACGTTCCGCCTCATAGGCTTCGTTCTGCTCTCTGAGCTTCTTCTGCTTAGCTTTAAGCTCTTGCTGTGTTTTTGTACTGGAGCGGTAAAGCTGACTAAGCATATCCTTCTGCTGTGTATACTGTGTGTACTGAGCGTCATACTCGGCTTTCTGCTTGTCAAGGGTCTTTTGCATATCCTCATATTCAGTTTTGAGTTTTATAAGGTTATCAATGATAGTGTCATCATGGTGTGCCACACGCTTTATAAGCTCTAATCTCATGAGTATGTCATAAAAGCTGTCTGATTCCAAAAGCATTGTGGTGTAGCTGTCCGACCCTGCGATATACATTGCCCTTAATCTTTGTTTGAAGTCCTCTATACCCTTGTTTATCTCAGCCTGCTTCTTGTCGATATTTCGCTGATTAGTGTTTATCTGAAGCTCCAGTGCGGTCATGTAAGAGTTGAGAACGTCTATCTCGTCATTTATAGAATCTATCTTTTCTTTCAGAAGCTTCTGCTTTTTCTCACTTTTCTCAATGTCCTCATCATATTGGTCGAGCTGTTCGTTTATTTCCGTCTGCTTTTTTGATAGCTCTCTTAGCTGTTCTGCATACTGTGTGATGTCAAAACCTGTTGACTCCTCCTGAGAATTATCGTCATTTTCTGTTTGTTCATCGCTTTGCTGACCTCCGTCAGCCACAGATTCAGTATAGCTATAGTCCTCCCCCTGCGAGCTTTCAGTGTCCGCTGAGGTTATCTTCAAAGAAGAATTGTAGCTGCTTCCTGCAATACCAGCGGTAACAGCGAATGCGATAATGAAAGTGAGAATACGTTTTAAGCTGTAAAGCCTGTTCATGAAATAAAAGACTCCTTTGGTTGTGGGGCAAGACCTTTCGTCATTGCCTGGTTATACATAATTTGACGGATTCTGAGCCACGCCGTTCAATCGCACCTCAAAGTGCAGATGGTCGCCCGTTGAATATCCTGTTGAGCCGACAATACCCAGAACGTCGCCCTTGTTGACGTGCTGACCCTGTGTTACGCTCATATACTGTGAGTGACCGTAAAGGGTCCAGTAGCCGTTGCCGTGGTCGATTATGCAGTAGTTTCCATAACCGCCGCCGCAGCCGCATGAGCCGTTCTTGCCATAATCGTGTGTGCAGGTGTTGCTGACGAGTATAACAGTACCCTCAGCGGCAGCGCATATCTTTGCGCCTCTTATTCCGGGAGACCAGATGTCGATACCCTTGTGATAAGCGCCCCAGCGCCAACCCACGCCGTAGGAAATATGATAATAACCCGGCACAGGCCATGTAAACTGGCTCTTGTCGGTATAATTGTAGTCACCGTTATTGGTAGAAGATTGACCGCTGTTAGAGGTGTTGCCGTTTGCATTAGAAGGTGAAGAATTGCCGTTATTATTCTGCTGTTGTCTACGTTCTTCTTCCTCTCTTCTCTTACGTTCTTCCTCTTCTTTTTTCTTACGTTCCTCTTCTTCCTTCTTTTTGATCTGCTCCTGCTCCTTGTAAAGTTTCTGGAGCTGTGCCTCGAAGTCTTCCTGCTCCTTGTTTATCTGCTCCTTATTGGCTTCATAAGCCGCCTTATCTTCCTCAAGCTGGTCGATAACAGCCTGACTTTTTGCATAAAGGTCGTCAAGCTTTTTCTTCTGCTCAGTGTGATAGGTCTTTTGTTCCTCAAGGGTAGCTTTGTTAGTTTCAAGTTCAGTCTTGTTTGCTTCAAGCTCTGCTTCCTGAGATTCATACTCGCCTTTAAGCTCAACAAGTCCGTCGATCATGGTGTTGTCATGGTCAGCCACTCTCTTGACAAGCTCTATTTTCATAAGCATATCATAAAAGTCCGTCGAACCAATAAGAATATCGGTGTATGAACTATTTCCGGCAACATACATTGCTCTAAGACGCTGTTTGAAGTCAACAACGCCATTTTCTATCTCAGCTCTCTTGTTTTTTATTTTTATCTCGCTCTTTGCGATCGCCTCTTCAAGACCGGCTATCTCCGTTTCAAGGTCAGTGATAGAATCTTCAAGGGTCAGTATAGTTTCCTGAACAGTTTCTATCTGCTCTTGGATAGCTTTCTGATTTTCTTCCTCCTTGGAGATATCGTCCTTTGTGCTGTTTATCTGCTTGTCAAGGTCAGCCTGCTTTTGTTCAAGCTCGCTTATTTTATCCTTGGCAGAGGATATTTTTTTCTTGTTGTTCTTTATTGCCTGACTTTCTGCAGAAGCGTTCTGCGCTGTCATGACCGGCTGTGTGCCGCCTGCAAGCATTGTCATGGAAGCGACTACGGCGATAGTGAAAGCCAATACTCGCTTCATTGTGAATATACCTGTTTTCATACCTGTCCTCCGTCTTAAAAAAGACCATTTTTACACGTTTTTATCTTTCTCTAATGCATTATCCCGCACGTTCTTTCTTTTTTATCTCATGTCAGGATATGCTTTAAACTGCAACAAAAGGCAGTCTAAAAACCCCGTTGGATCATAGCCTGCCTTATGTCTATATTTGGCAAATGTATTAAACTTTAAGATGCTTGCCTGTGCTTATAGAAGTACCCACCGCACCGATAACAGCGCCTGCGATAAGATAAGATGCTGCAACAGGGAGCAAGAGGGATTTGAACGAATACAAATTCTGAACACCGAGAATGCTCCAGAGCTTGAAGTCATCATTGAAGATGTTGTAAATTCCCTCGTAGGCAAACTTTGTGAGCAGCAGTGCGCCTGCTGCTGCAAGCAGACCAACTATCATACCCTCGATAAAGAAAGGTATCCTGATAAAGCTGTTGGTAGCGCCTACATATTTCATGATGTTGATCTCTTTACGTCTTGCGAAAACGCTTGCTCTGGTGGTATTTGAAATGATTATCAGACAAACCACAACAAGTGCCACAATGACCGCAAAGGCAACTATCGTAAATACTCTTCTGATACTGATAAGGATATCAGCAAATGCTGTAGGTGACTTTGTTGAGTCAACATTGTCAAAGGTCTCTATCTGAGTGGTTGTTTCGCTCATCTTCTCGATATCCTTGACCGTTACCTTGTATGTATCAGGCAATGGGTTATCGTCAGCATACTGGAAGAAATCCTTTTCCTCGTCAGTCATGCCCTTGAGCATATTTTTCCACGCTTCGTCCTTTGAATAAAGGCTCACAGTGTTGATATTTCCGACCTCTTTGAGCTTATTTTCAAGGGTCTGCATATCAGCCTGACTTGTGCCGTCCTTAACGATAACGATGACTTCGCTCTTGTCCTCGATACCGCCTATTATTCTTGTAAGGTTAATGGAAACCAGCACCGAAGTGCCTACCATAAGCAGGGAAACGAGCAGGATACAGAAAGAGGCGAACGTCATCATTCTGTTTTTCCAAATGCCCTTGAAGCCCTGATTTATAAGATATCTAAAACTACTTGCTTTCATTGGAGCCTCCTATCACTTCGTCAAAGGCGATCTGACCTTTGTTGATGTTGATAATTCTGCCTCCGAAATAGCGCACAAGGTCGTGCTCGTGGGTAACCATAAGAATGGTAGTGCCGCACTCGTTTATGCCCTTGAGAAGCTCCACTATCTCATATGAAAGCGCAGGGTCAATATTTCCTGTAGGCTCGTCGGCAATGATGAGCTGTGGGTCGTTTACAAGTGCCCTTGCAAGTGCCACACGCTGCTGCTCACCGCCTGAAAGCTCGGTCGGATAGCTTTTCGCCTTATCGGAAAGTCCCACAAGGCTTATAACATACGGAACACGGCTTCTTATGTACTTTGCAGGAGCGTCGATAACTCTCAGCACGAACGCCACGTTCTCATAAACTGTCATTGTAGGGATAAGTCTGAAATCCTGAAAAACAACGCCGATAGTTCTGCGAAGGGCAGGTATCTTTCTTCTTCTCAGCTTTTTCAGATTGAAGCCGTTTACCATTACTGTACCGCTGGTCGCATCTATTTCTTTAAGCACCAGCTTGATAAGTGTTGATTTTCCGGCGCCTGAAGGACCTACCACGAAAGCGAAGTCGCCGTCGTTTATCTTCAGGTTTACTTTGTTCAGAGCGTCCACACCGCTTGAATAGGTAACGGACACGTCTTTAAACTCTACCAAAATTTACACCGCCTTAGTTTTACAGAGGCAAGCAAGCCTCTTTTCCGCTCGTAGGATTTAGAACTTGACAGGGTTAGCGGAGAGATATTTCTTTACCATAAGAGCTATCTTGAAGATAATAGCATGGTCGAACTCTCTCAGGTCAAGACCCGTGAGCTTTTTGATCTTTTCAAGTCTGTACACAAGAGTATTTCTGTGAACAAACAGTTTTCTTGAAGTTTCAGAAACGTTCAGGTTGTTTTCAAAGAACTTCTGGATAGTGAAAAGTGTTTCATGATCCAGTGACTCGATAGAGCCTTTCTTGAAAACTTCCTTGAGGAATGTTTCGCAAAGTGTTGTAGGCAGGTGATAGATAAGTCTTGCGATACCAAGATTGTCATAAGAAACGATATTCTTGTCAGTATCGAACACCTTTCCTACCTCGAGAGCTATCTGTGCTTCCTTGAAGCTTCTTGCCAGATCCTTTACGCCCTCTACTACTGTTCCTATACCTACAGTGACTCTTGTATAGAATTCACTTGAAAGGGTATCGGAAATAGAACGTGCCAGCTTTTCCAGATCCTTTGACTCAACGCCGTTTGCCACTTCCTTAACAAGCACGATATCGCTCTCAGTGATGTTGAAAACGAAGTCCTTGGACTTGTCAGGGAAAAGGTTCTGGATAACGTCGTAAGCTGAAACGTCATTTGTGGAGAGTATTCTGATAAGCAGCACGACTCTTGAAATGTCAGCGCTGAAATGCAACTCTCTAGCTTTAACATGAACGTCGCCCGGCAGCACGTTGTCAAGCACTACGTTCTTGATGAAATTGTTTCTGTCGTATTTTTCGTCATAATACTGCTTTATGCTGGAAAGAGTAATGGCAAGTATGCTTGCATACTTTGCTGCCACCTCGTCTGTTCCCTCAACGAAAACAGCATAGTCAGGTTTCATATGAGCACCGAATGGCTTATAGGTATAACCGTCTCTAACAAAAATGTCGTGTGAATCGCCCAGATCTAACGAAACGAATTCGTTAGTCGTTCCGACCTGTGAAAGCTCAGAGCAGGCAATGATAGTTGCGTTCTCATCTATTACGCCTATGACGCAGTCGATAGTGTCACGCATCTGATGAACAACGCTCTGAAATAATCTGTTTGACATAAGTTATTCCCCTCTACTTGCAAAAATTTTCGACCTAAGTTCTGCCATGGGCATAATTACCCCATAAGGGCAGATGTCTGCACATTGTTATTATAACAAAAAACGATATGTTTTGCAAGTGTTTTATAGTGAAAATATGCAAAAAAACTTTTATACCGCAGTTTCAAGCACTGGTCTGCGGTCTGATATATTACAAATTGTAACACATTTTGCTCTCTTATGTGTGAATTTTTTGTTAAATCACAGGCTTTCATGGTGATTTTGTACAAAAGAGGGGCGTAAAGTTCGTTTTGAGTAACCGAATTGTAATTAATAAACTTTTTGTAAATATCCTGAGCTATGTGCATAACAGCGTAGTTAAAGCGTTGCAAAGGGTAAAAAAATATGTTACAATCTATAAAAAGAAAGCTGTAAGATTTGTTATCGGGAGGTAATCAAAATGGGCGTAAAAAAATATCTTGAAGCAGGAAAGATAGTATCGGTGTTCGGCATAAAGGGCGAGATAAAAGTACAGCCATGGTGTGACGGACCTGAATTTCTCTGCGGATTTGACACACTATATTATAAGAGCGGTACTCCTGTGGAGATAGAGCGTTCGAGAGTTGCAAAGAATATCGTTGTAATGAAAGTCAAGGGCGTTGACACTGTGGAGGAGGCTCAGAAGCTTCGCAACAGGGTGCTTTATATCGACCGTGACGATGTGGAGCTTGATGAGGGTTGCTATTTTGTTCAGGATCTTATCGGTCTTGAAGTGGTCGACGCTGACAGCGGTGAAAGCTACGGCAAGATAACAGATGTAAGTCAGACGGGTGCTAACGATGTTTACCACATAACCGATGAAAAGGGAAACGTTAAGCTTATTCCTGCGATACCTGAGGTTGTGGCTGAAACTGATATCGAGAGCGGTGTGATGAAGATAACTCCGCTGGAGGGGCTTTTTGAATAATGAAGTTCTGCAAATACGAGGACTTGGAAAGGCTTGTCAGAGATTATTCTGACGGAATGTTCAGCCTGATATTTCCAAAGCTCAACAGCCGTGAAAAGTCGCTGAAATGTATCGAGAGAGTTTTTACGGCATACATAGATGAAAGCCCACGGCTGAAAAGTCCGAGGACTGAGGAAAAATGGCTCATAAAAAGGCTGAGAAAAGAGAGCGGATTCAACAGGCTCGCCAACACATATGAGGGCGAGGGGCTGAGCTTTATTGAGCTTGACAATATGCTCACAAGCCTGAGGGTATACTATAATAACGAGGGCAACAAGCCGAAGAAGCGCAGGTCTGCTTTGTGGAGCTTATTTGTGGTGATAATAATCGCTATTGTGGTGACTATCGGTGTTGTGCAGGGCATAGGATACTATGAAAAAAGCGGCGGCTCTGTGCAGGAGCATTTGAACAATGCTGCGGAAAACTTGGCTTACCAGCCTTTTGACATGATATGGAGGAATTGATTTGAACATAGATATTGCAACGCTTTTTCCTGAAATGCTTGAGAATTATCTTTCTGAAAGCGTGGTAGGCAGGGCGAGGGCTAAGAATATTTTCACGGTAACGTGTCATAATATCAGGGACTACACTCAGGACAAGCACCGCAGAGTAGACGATACCCCTTACAGCGAAAGACAGGGTATGCTCATGCAGTGCGAGCCTATTTACAACTGCTACAAGTCGGTAACTGAGGGCAAGTCTAAGCCCCACGTTATCTATATGTCCCCTCAGGGAAAAACGCTGACCCAGAAGCGTGCAAAGGAACTTTCTCGGCTTGACAGCATATTTATATTATGCGGTCATTATGAGGGAGTGGACAGCAGGGTCATTGACGAAATAGTTGATGAAGAAATATCCGTGGGGGATTATGTGCTTACCGGCGGAGAGCTTCCTGCGTTGGTGCTGGTGGACTGCGTTGTGAGAATGCTGGATGGAACGCTTTCGCAGGCGGATTGCTATGAGGACGAGAGCCATTATAATGGTCTGCTGGAATATCCACAGTACACACGTCCTGAGGTGTGGCACGACAGGGAAGTGCCTAAAGTGCTGCTATCGGGCAATCATGCAGAGATAGCGAAATGGCGCCGTGAGGAGGCTGTAAAAGCCACCTATTTGAAGCGTCCTGAGCTGTTGGAAAGAAGTCCGCTGACGGAAAAAGATTTGGCTATTATACACAAATTAGAAGAAAAAGAGGATAAAAAGTGATATTGGTTTTCAACACTTTTCACATAATTGTTAAATGAATTTGTACAAAGTGATATAATGTAAAAATCTGTGTTGTTGATATATCACAAGTTTAATTGCAAAAGTTGCAAAGTTTAGAGCATTGTGCTGAAAATTGAGGGTTTTTCGCTTGTTTGTCTAAAATTTGCGTTGACTAAGGCAGACTTGTCGAGTATAATAAATATATCAAATAACCTGAGGGTATCTTGAAAAAGTCCCTTAATTAGGGAGTTTAACAGCATTATAATGAATGGGAGAGATCAGTATGTTCGTAAAAGACGTAGTAGTACAGAATCAGGTAGGACTTCACGCACGCCCTGCAACATTTTTCATCCAGAAGGCAAATGAATTCAAGTCATCTATCTGGGTAGAGAAAGAGGAGAGAAGAGTAAACGCAAAGAGCCTTCTTGGAATCCTTTCACTTGGCATCGTAGGCGGCACAACTATCAGGATCATTGCAGACGGTCCGGATGAGGAAGCAGCAGTAAAGGGTCTTGTTGATCTTGTTGACAGCGGCTTTGCTGAGGGTGCAAGATAATCGCTCCCTGAATATAACTAAATAGAATAGTTTGATTTAAGCGGAATGTTCTGTGTGGGGCGTTCCGCTTTTTTGCGTCATGCGTCATAAAATAGGTTCGTCCTGAGATATCCTCGACAGGACAAAAAAACACCCACAGAAAACTGTGGGTGCCAAAAAATAAAAAATTATAGGGGAGAAGCTAGTAGAAATTAATCTACAAGCTATATATATGAAGGCTTGGGGTAAAAGCCTACATACCAAAATCAACTGCCGCTCTTGGAACTTTCCTCGGTGGGTCTTGTCCCTTGCGACAACTATATAATACCCTGCCCGTATGTACTGCGTATGAAAGTTTTGTGTTAGTTATGTGAACTTTGTTGAACAATTTTTGAAGGTGTGGTATACTATACCAAGAAGCGACGGAAGCGTCGTGAAAGTGCGTAAAATCGTGATTTGAGATTGGAGGACAGTGCTAGACACTGGTTGGGAATATGCCTAGATTTTTTGTTGACAGCGTATCGGGGAATACGATTTCTATCAGGGGTAATGATGCTTATCATATCGGCAGAAGTTTGCGTATGAGACTTGGAGATATCGTCACTGTTTGTGCAGACAGGGTGGAATACAGAGCAAAAATTCTGTCCATTTCTGATAAGGAAGTGGTTTGCGATGTACTTTCTGCTGAGAAAAGCGAAAACGAGCCTACTGTGAATGTGGTGCTTTATCAGGCGTTGCCTAAGTCTGATAAAATGGATCTTATAGTGCAAAAGTCTGTGGAGCTTGGAGTATACAAGATAGTGCCTGTTATTACGGCGAGGTGCGTTTCAAGACCTGCAAAAAGCGGCTATGAAAAGCGTGTGGAGAGATACAATAAGATAGCTTTGGAAGCGGCGAAACAGTCAGGTAGGGGATATGTGCCTGAGGTGACGAATTTTATCAGCTTTGAGGAGTGCCTTGGTGAACTTAAAGAGTGCGACGAGAGCTTTATGTGTTACGAAAAGGGCGGTGTGAGCCTTAGCAAGACAGGCATTGCCCCTGTCAGTGAGGGCGAGGAAAAGACTATTGGCTTGTTTATCGGCTGTGAGGGCGGTTTCGAGAGCCATGAGGCGGAGAGCTGTAGTCAGGCAGGGGTCACTGTGGTGAGTCTTGGACCTAGGATACTGCGGTGCGAGACAGCTCCACTGGCGGCTCTTAGCGTGATAATGAGCCTTACAGGTAATATGTAGCAGTGGGCAATTTGTCAAAGCTTACTGAGAATTTTTGAGCAGGTTGTATAAAAAATCAGTATTTTTTGTAAACGTCTTGATTTTTTATAACAAATATGCTATACTGTAGATAATCTGAACACAGTTCAGAGTGGAATATTCAGAAAAGGAGCGTTTTATTATGGCAAGCGGATTGAAAGTTATAGCTGCACTCGGTGCGATCGCTGCAGGAGCTGCTGCTATTTTTGCATTTAAAAAGCACAAGGAGCTTGAAAACTACGATTATGAAGATCTTGACGAGGATTTCGACGATTGCTGCGGCTGCGACGAGTGCTCTGACGAGGCTGATGAAGCTGATAAGGCAGAGGACGCTGAGAAGTCTGAGGAAAAGGCTGAAGAGCCAGCTGAGGACGAGGCTGCAACTGAGGAGGACGCTGACGTTGAAGTTCAGCTCGACGCTATCGAGGAGCCTGTTGAGGACGTTGACAAGGAATAATCGAGTATTGTTTATGAAAATAAAAAGGACAAGCCACTGTGGTTTGTCCTTTTTTTAGTTTGCCGATATTATTTGTGTCATTTGTATGTATTTAGGCTTTGCTCAGGCGGGTTTCTATAAAGTCGAAGACCTCGTCTTGGGATATGCCCAGGACGGCTGAAAACTCATCGAAAAGAAGATTTTCAGCGTTTTTGAAAAATCGCTCGTCCAATGAATGGAGATGTCTGCCCTTCGCAATAAGATGTTTCTGTCTGAGATACAATGTTCTCACAAGCTGTGCAAGTCGCTTTCTGTCGCCGCTTTCAAGTATCTGTGAATAAAGCTCGGCACGCTCGCTGCTGCTTTCTTTCCAAAGGGAACTCTCCTCGGGCATTTCTTTTATGATCTCCTCTATCTCCTCCCCTGTGAGCAGAGGTTTGAACTTTGTTTTAAGCTCGTCATTATCCAGTGGCACATACAAGGTGGAATTGATTTGGTGGACAGGCTTTAGAACTATGTAGCGCTTTTTCTGACCCTTGACGGTCTGTTCGCACTCGCCCTCGACTTTGCACACTCCGGTTGTACCGTATGATATGACGTCGCCTTTTTTTAGCATTTTTAACGCTCCTTCCTCATTAAATCGTGAATACAACTTTATTTTGTTTCTTATATACATTATAACACTTTTTTTCTAAAAATGTCATAGGCAATTTTAACAAATCCTACATAGGAGAGGATTGTATAAATGTGTATGAAATGGGTTGCAAAAAAGGCGGAAAGAGATGTTCTTTCCGCTTTACATATCTTTATAGTAGGTCTTGTTTTTGGTTAGTCCCAGAAGATAGTCTACATTTGTTTTGTGATATTCAGCTAGGGCTATGAGGATATCCGTGGGAATATCACGCTGTCCTAGTTCGTAGTTGCTGTAAGCTTGCTGTGAGCAATGGAGTATTTTTGCCATATCGTTTTGTTTAAGGTCTGCATCTTCTCGCATATCTCGTATTCTTTGAAAAACCATGCGGCGCTCCATTCCTTTCTGATAGTCTATATTTAATATATCATACAACATTATGTTGTGCTTTTCTTACTACATTATGTTGTAAAAACACTATGGCTGTTTGTGGGTATTTAACAAAATATTTATAAATGTCGAAAATATTGTTGACTTGCATAGGAGAATGTTGTAAAATAAATTTATTAAAGAAATATGGAGGTAACATTATGAAAAAAATATCTGCTCTTTTATTGGCAGTAGTAATGGCTTTTGGCATGGCAGGCTGTTCTGACAGCGGGTCTTCCGACAGTGATAAGGAAAGCTCGGCTGCGGCTGTGCAGACGGAAAGCAGTGCCGCTGACTCTTCGGAAGATACAACAGAAACAACGACGACCACTACAACTGCTCCTGCGGTAACGGAATCGTCACAGGCTGAGGCGGTTGACACAAGCACAGCTGACGAAAACAAGCCTGCAAGCGGTGACAGCAACGATATTGCGGCTAGTGCTATAGAGCCGTCTGAAACAAGCGAGGAAAATCTTGCGCCTATCGGTCAGTGGATAAAGACTACCATATACTGTCCTACAGATAAAATTTATCACACTATTTATACAAGGATAACAAAGGTAGTTAGCAAGAGCGAGGACGCAGATTATGTAAACAAAGCTATCGAGCTTAACAACTCTGTTGGCAGTGATTTTTATAAGATAGACGAGAGCGAGCTGAAAATACCTGATGACTGTGAGCTTTGCGTTATGGAATATGAGGTCTATGTTCCTGAGGATTTCCCTAGCGATGAATGGGGCATAATCTCTCCTGATGTAAACTATTCTGCTTCCAACAAGGGCGGCGGAGGAATACCTTCTGCTGACGGAGCTTCTACTTATATCGGCATGGGCGGAACTACTGAGCTTCTTACACAGAAAAAGAACGAATATTTTGTTGGAAATACATACAAGTATGTAAACCTTTTCCTTATGGTAAAGGGCTACAAGGATTATAAGTTCACATTCAGCTCTTATCCAGAGGGAACAACTTCTGACAGCTCTGATGACGCTGTAACGGCATATATCAGCGCAGAATAACATATGATTTTTGGGCAGGCACGTTGTGTCTGCCTTTTTTCTTTGCGGAGAAATTGACAATGTGGGGCAAGCGTGTTATAATAAAGTATTATGGAAAAGTATACTTGTCTGAGAGAGGAAAAACAGTAAATGAACGAAAATAATATACGAAATTTCTGCATTATAGCTCATATAGACCACGGCAAATCTACTCTTGCCGACAGAATTTTGGAGCTGACCGATACTGTGAAGCTGAGAGATATGGAAAATCAGCTTCTCGATAATATGGATATCGAGCGTGAAAGAGGTATCACTATCAAAGCTCGTGCGGTGCGCCTTAATTATCACGCTGACGACGGGCAGGACTATGTTTTCAACCTTATCGACACCCCAGGTCACGTTGACTTCAACTATGAGGTGTCACGTTCTCTTGCCGCCTGCGAGGGTGCATTGCTTATCGTTGACGCTTCCCAGGGTATAGAAGCGCAGACCCTTGCAAACACTTATCTTGCTATCGAACATGACCTCGAGGTAGTGCCTGTTATAAACAAGATAGACCTGCCGTCCGCTGACCCTGAAAGGGCTTGCACAGAGGTGGAGAACGTTATAGGTATTCCTGCTATGGACGCTCCGAGAATATCAGCTAAAATGGGTACGAACGTCAAAGAGGTGCTTGAACGTGTCGTAAAGGATATACCAAGCCCAAAGGGCGACGAGAACGCTCCGCTTAAGGCTCTTATTTTCGACAGCTATTATGACCAGTACAAGGGAGTTATCATATACTGTCGTGTGAAAGAGGGGCATATCAAGGCCGGAGATACCATCAGGCTTATGGCTACGGGGGCTGAATTTCAGACGGTGGAGATAGGCTATATGGGTGCAACTGACCTTGTGCCTGTGGGCGAGCTTCATGCAGGCGAGGTAGGATATATCGCTGCTTCTATCAAGGATATCGGCGACACTCGTGTGGGCGATACTGTGACAAATGCGGCTGAGCCTTGCGCTGAGGCACTCCCTGGATATAAGAAAGTAAACCCTATGGTATACTGTGGAATCTATCCTGCGGACGGAGCAAAATATCCTGACCTTCGTGACGCTTTGGAAAAGCTTATGCTCAATGACGCTTCACTGTCCTTTGAGCCTGAAACTTCAATTGCACTGGGCTTTGGTTTCAGATGTGGATTCCTCGGACTTCTGCACATGGAGATAATCCAGGAGCGTTTGGAGAGAGAATATAATCTCGACCTTATCACAACTGCTCCGTCGGTTATCTACAAGGTAAATCTGACTAACGGCGAAACTGTGTTCATTGATAACCCGACAAATTATCCTGATGTGGCAAATATTGCTTCGGCAGAAGAACCGATAGTGAACGCACATATTTATACGCCGTCTGAATATGTTGGAAATATAATGGAGCTTTGTCAGGACAGACGTGGCGTATACAAGGATATGAAGTATATAGACGAAACTAGAGTTGACCTGCATTATCAGCTTCCACTCAACGAGATAGTTTATGACTTCTTTGACGCACTGAAATCACGCACAAAGGGCTATGCTTCATTTGACTATGAGATGATGGGCTATGCGAAGTCTAAGCTTGTGAAGCTTGATATACTCCTTAACGGCGAGGTGGTTGACGCACTTTCATTCATCGTACACGAGGATAAGGCTTATTCAAGGGGTAGAAGACTGACGGAGAAGCTTAAAGAGAATATCCCAAGACAGCTCTTTGAAATACCTGTGCAGGCGGCTATCGGCGGAAAGATAATAGCAAGAGAAACTATCAAGGCTATGAGAAAAGACGTGCTTGCTAAGTGCTATGGCGGAGATATCACAAGAAAGAAGAAGCTGCTTGAAAAGCAAAAAGAAGGAAAGAAGCGAATGAGACAGCTTGGATCTGTGTCAGTGCCACAGGAAGCGTTTATGTCGGTGCTGAAGCTGGACGAGTAGCGTAGTTTGAGTGAGGAGTGAGGAGTGAGGAATTGGCATAGCTGAACCGAGCAAATCACTCAGCACCGAGCGGAGCGATTTAGCGGCACAACAAACTATCCCGAAACACTGTAGGGGTGTTAGAGAGTGTGTGATTATTTATACGCTGTGATGTCCCATAAGCGGGACGTCGTGGGCGCCGTCCCCTACATGGTTTGTGAAACCAAAAGGTTATTAGAAAAACCAGTAGGTTATTTATGAAACCAAAATAACCTGATATAGATACAGATATAGAAATAGATAAAGATATAGTTATAGACACAGACACAGAATACGTCTGTCGGTCTTGTCGGTCGATAAAAACATATCAACATTTTTTTGGAAGGAGCAGCTATGCCTGATATACAAAAGTCTATGAAATTGTCGCTGGCTTTCGGGCTGAGCGGTGCGGTGATATTGCCTGTGCTTTATGAGGTGTATGCCAATATCTCTGCGGCGGCTGGGCTTGTGCTTATCGCTGTGTGGGCGGTGTGTGCAGGAGCTAAATTCTCGGCACTTAAATTCAAGGAAGCTTTTATGGGCATGGTATGCACACTTGCTTATGCAGGTATTCTTGGCGTTATCTGCTATATCGTTATCCACCCCAAAGTTTCCGATATGCTAAACAGGCGGTCGGTGTATTTTCAACTCAGTTTGAAACAGCAGGCTTATTTTGTGCTTTATGCGGTGCTTATAAGCCTTTGTATGTTCCTTGTGTGGGGCGGTATATTTGGTGTGAAAAAGGCGATAGAGAGATTTCGGCTCAACCGTGAAAAAACAGGAGAGTATATCGACAAGGCTTTTGATGATGACGAGGATATGCTATGACAGGAATTTATATCCATGTGCCTTTCTGTAAAAGAAAATGCCCTTACTGTGACTTCTATTCCGTTTGCAGGCCTGAGCTTTATGAGGACTACACGCAGGCTGTGTGCCGCAATATAGAGGCTTTCAAGGGCAGGGGCATAAAATGCGATACTATCTACTTCGGTGGCGGTACGCCCTCTGTGCTGTCGGCTGAACAGGTTGACAGGATAATAGATACGGCAGGAAAGTGCTTTGATCTTTGCCAGCCTGAAATAACCTTGGAGGCTAATCCCAGCTCTGTGGACAGGGAGAAGATGTCAGGGTGGAGAAAAGCAGGGGTAACAAGGCTTTCTTTTGGCGTTCAATCGGCTAATGACAGGGAGCTTGGTTTCTTGGGCAGGCTTCATGACTTTTCTCAGGCAAAGTCGGCTGTGGAAACGGCGGCTCAGGTGGGATTTAGGCACATCTCATGCGACATCATGCTCGGAGTAAAGGGTCAGACCCTTGAAAGCCTTTGGGATAGCATAGAGAGCCTTACGGCACTCCCTGTTGATCATATTTCGGCTTATATGCTGAAAATAGAAAAGGGTACGGCTTTTGATTGTGATGAGATGAGAAACGCTGTAGCTGATGACGATATGCTGTGCGATATGTATTTGCAAACTGTGGGACAGCTTGCAAGCAAGGGCTTTTTACAGTATGAGATATCAAATTTTGCCAAAGAGAGCGGAAGATCACGGCACAATCTTAAATATTGGCACGGGGAAGAATATATAGGCATTGGACCGTCGGCACATTCTTTCTTTGATAATGAGAGATATTACTGCAAGAGCGATGTTGAGGAGTTTATTTCTGACAATGTGCAGAGCATGGTGGTGCTTGAGGACGACCCAGACAAGGCAGAGGAGTATGTCATGCTGGGGTTAAGGCTCACTGAGGGCATTGACATAGGTAAAGCCGAGGAGCTTGGTGGTAAAGAGCTTGGGGAGAATATCCGAAAGAAGGCGGCTTTGTTTCAAAAACAGGGGCTTTGCGTGGTCGAAAAGGGTATTTTACGACTTACGCCTGCGGGATTTCTGGCTTCAAACTCTATTATCGGTGAACTGCTGTGGTAAACCTGTATAAATATAAGCAGACAGTGTTGTGCAGTTATACAATAGATATACGATATGTAGGGGATAAGCTTGAAAAATGACGGAAAATGTGGTATAATTCACTGCGGCGGAGTGTGTCCGCAGTTTTATATTACCGAGAGGGCTTTTTTATGAAAAGTATAAGATTTATTGCTTTGATCTCAGCAGCGGCAATGTGTTTCGGACTTTGCGCCTGCGGAAAGTCGGAGAAAAAAGACGAGATAGCTGTGCCTATTCTTGAAACTAAGGATATAACATATAAGACGGTAAAAGCTGAGATAGGAGATATATCTCAGGAGTATCATCAGGAGGGTGTTTATGATTACCCTTACAGTGAAACTGTCACCTTTAAGGCAAGCGGTCAGATAAAGTCTATAGATGTGGAGTCGCCTTGTGATGTGAAAAAGGGTGACCTGCTTTGCACACTTTATTCTGACGATGTGGACGAACAGATAGAAGAGGAAGAAATAAGGCTCAATCAGGCGAAGCAGACGGTCGCTACATTGCAGGCGAACGGTGCTGACTACAGTGAGATACAGCTTTCTCAGTATGATTTACAGATAGAACAGCTCAAATATGACAGTCTTGTGGCGTCCTTGGAGGATTATAAGGTTTACGCTCCATGTGACGGACAGTTTGATCTTGCAGACAGACGTGGTCAGGAGCTGACAGCGTTCATGCCGGTGAATAAGGGCGAGGTGCTTGGGTATACTTCCGATAAATCACAAAAGGCTCTGTGCGTGTCTGTGTTTGATAACGCGCTCACAAACGTCAATTTTGGCACTGCAGTGCAGATAGTGCAGGGTGCCAATACGATGGGCGGCACTGTGACGGATATAATCTACAATGAGAGCGGAGATTTCTCGGCATATGTTTATGTTATAACCCCTGACGAGGAGAACGATATGCTGGATCTTGGCGGCATAGAGGTTGTTTTTGACGTGTATTCAAGGCTTGATACTGTGATAGTTCCGCAGAAGGCGGTGAAGAAGCTTGATGGACGCAACTATGTGAACCTGCTTGTGGACGGCGTAAAGATAGAACAGGACGTAGAGCTTGGCATCGAGGACAACGACAACGTTGAGATACTTTCGGGACTCAGCGGCGGTGAAGAGATAATACTAAATTGACGGCATTCAGCCAACTAAATACTATTTGATATGTCTGATTTGTGTTTTAAGAAAAAATAAAGAAATAAAGCACTTGATTTTTTGCGTAATTTCGTGTAAAATAAAAGAACAGAGTGTCTAGGGAGGACTAAAAATGAAGGATTTTTTATCTAACGTATGGGTAAAGCGAGCGGTGTCAGTTTTCAATGTCGCTTACTTTGCTGTAATAACTCTGCTCACTTATGCAACGTTCCTGTATGATCTGGAGTTTGCGGCAGGCAGAGAAAAGTCGTTTTTCACAGTGTATGTGGTGCTTAACGTAGTTTTTATGGGACTTATGCTCTTTTCAAGACGTGAGCTTGTGACGGAGATACTGAGCATACTCATGCTTCCGGTCGTGTTCTGCATGATACTTTTCAACATGGGCGACTGGATATTGATAGTTCCGCCGTTCATTGTTGCTATCATAATGTTCTTTGCAGCAGGCACGAACGAAACTGTAAAGGTTATAATGGGTACGATATACCTGCTTATGTATGTTCTTGGAATAGTTGCTTACTTTGTGCTTAATATCCTTTTCGGCGGAACGTCTGTTGAAACTGTACTAAATTCTGATCTTGATACATCTTCAAGCGTTTATGCTCTCTACAGAGATAACTTCAAGAAGCTCACTGAAGTAACGTCAGAATCAAATACCATATCGCCTGACGGTCAGTATCAGATAATACTTTACGATGTAAAGGACAGCGACAAGGGTGCTGTTAAGATATGCGTAGTGCCTTATAATCAGGATATCGAGCTTAAATTCTTTACTCTTAAGCAGAAAGGTATCAAAAAGACAATTTCCAACAAGGGCATAAGAGGAACAGTTCCTGATGTTGGCTGGGTAGAGGAGGACGGAGTCCTCAAGGTGCAGTACAGACTTTCGGAGGCTGACGATCTGAGAGCCACTTCTGTCACAACAATGCCGGATAAGCAGTATTTCCAGTTCCTTGGTATTCAATAAGATCGCAAGACCGTCTGAGAAGACGGTCTTTTTTTGTTAAAAATGGCTGTCAATAAGAGTTTATTCATAAAAAGCGTGTGGCTATTTTGGTGAAAACGCTTAGTTTGTATTACAAAACAGTTACATTATATGAAAAATTGTATGGTGCGCTTGACAGTTTTGTTAAAAAGGTGTAAAATATTAATAGTGTTTTATAGCGTTTCGATACTTGTGTGAACGGCTATGAAAGCGTTTACATATAATAGTATCAAGGGAGGATAAGAATTAAGATGAGATCAAAGAGAATACTTGGCGTGGTATCAGCGATAATGATGCTTGGCGTTTGTGCTGTGCCTGCCTATGCCGACAGTGAGGCTGAAATACCTGAATATAGTGCCGACAAGAGTATCCTTACAACAGATACATCAGCACCGTCCTTGTCGTTTGATATGAAGGATTGGGAGAGATATATCAAGGTGACTCCTGACGGAGAGAAGATATCAGTGGGAGCATCCCAGGAAAAGACCTATGCTTATCAGGGTGCAAGCCTTAAGATAACAGCAACGCAGCCTAATGACATAAGCGATTATTGTACTTATGCTTCGCTTATAAGAGATGACGATAAGAATTTGGTTTATCCCGGCTCTGAATCTGAAGATGCGCCTTATATAACGATGGGCGTTGAGATCGACGCCAAGGATTTTGGCATGACTTGTTTTGACGGCTGTATGATCTCTTTCAAGTATAGGATAAATCAGGACGCTCAGGGCAAGCTTATGGGAGATTCTGTGTTTGCTTTTCCTTGTACTGAGGAATACAAAAAGGTGACCAGCAATAGTGTTCAGCTTGAAATAAATACAGATGCAAGCAATAATGTTACTCAGTATGCGACAGCGCTTATACCGGTACCTGACGAGTGCGGAGCAACAAAGTTCATTTTTGAGATACCGGTTATCAAGAAAATGGATAAGACAGATGTGCTTTATATTGATAATCTTGTAATAGATACTCCGCTGCAAAAAAATGGTGAAGATCTTCAGGTAATGAATCTCGATGGCTACAATAAAAGTGCAAAGGCACAGGAGATCGTGCAGGGCTTAAAGGTGCAGCCTAAGTCCAACGGACTGAGCAGCACTTCGTCATCTGAGGCTGAATCTTCAAAGGGTATCGGAGTAGTAGGCATTGTAGTTATTGTGGTCGTTGCGGCGGTTATTGTAGGTGCTGTTATTTTCGTTATCAAGAAAAAGAGATCGCAGTTCTATTGATTTTTTGATCTGACAGAGAGATGGGCATTTGGCTCATCTCTTTTTTATTTTTTATGAATATATCTTCATCTCCGAGAAATAATAGCATTAGCCTGAAATGGCATATCTTATACTGAAAGGAACTTAATTATGAAAAAATTGTTCGCTATGCTAACTTGTCTTGGCCTTTGCGGCATTATGCTCGCAGGCTGTTCAAGAAATGACGATAACTCAGGTTCGACATCTTCCGGCGTTACTGCGACCACAACTTCCAAAAATGAGGTCACAAGCAGACGTGATGACAGCGACACTCTTGTGAGCCGTGTCGGCGATGGTATCAAGGACACAGTAAGCGGTGGTGCGGATATTATTGATGATACTGTAAGCACTGCAGAAAGCGTTGTTGACGATATCCTCAGATAAGCCGCACATATGCTTGCGGACTGCTCAGCCGTGATATTATATCGGCTTGTGGCAGTCCGTTTTTTATTGTAGAATAGTATGATAAAACTCAAACAATATCAAAAATCAAAGATTGACTATTGATAAATTATTAACGCTGAATTATAATTAACTAATTATTTGACTAACTATGAACGAAATGTAAAGCCTATGTAAAATAAATGTTTAAGTTTGCGGTTTGCTCTTTAAAAATGTAGGGCTGTGTGGTATAATGAAATACATCAGGCAGATATTTTCTGCTATTAAGAAAATGTAAAGATTTATGGTGGATTTCTTTATGAAAATCGGAGAAAATAAGTGAAAAATATAGGCTCTGAGCTTGGCGGCTTGCTGAAAAAAATATGCTTATGGGGCGGTGTTATGGCTGCCGTATGCTGGGCATTTACTTTGCTGTGGGGCTTTGACATCACACAGCTTGCGGGCTTTGCATTGGGCTGGGGCTATATGTGCCTTTGTATGTACTACCTTGGTGTGACCTGCGAAAAGGCTGTGGAGCTTGATGGCAAAAAGGCTAAACGCACAATGCTTGGGTGTTACATGACTAGGTATGGAGTGCTTTTTGTGCTTTGTGCGGGGGCTATGCTCACAAAGGCAGTAAGTCCAGTTGGGATACTTTTGCCACAGTTTTATCCGAGGATAATTCTGTATGTCATACAGATAAGAGAAAGAAGGGATAAATAAATGACGGGTATTGGAAACGGCCCTAAGATAGTGTTTGAGATAGGCAGTCTGAGGTTCACCGAAACGGTAGTAATGGGCTGGCTTATTATAGTTGCGGTGCTGATACTGTGCTTGTGGCTCACACACGATTTGAAAAAAGTGCCTGAGAAAAAACGTCAGGTGGTTGCGGAGATGCTTGTGAACTTCGTCAACAACATGGTCAAAGAGAACATGGGCGTTAAGATGATGAAGTATGCCCCTTATATTGCTACGCTGCTTATTTATGCGGTGTTTGGCGCTCTTATCAGTATGATAGGTCTGAGGTCTATGACTGCGGACATCAATGTTACGGCAACGTGGGCTCTTATGACATTCGTGCTCATCACATACAACAAGATAAAAGCGAATGGTTTCAAGGGCTACCTTAAAAGCTTTGCACAGCCTGTGGCTTTCATTCTGCCGCTTAATATCATCAGTGAGGTGGCTACACCTGCGTCTATGGCGTTCCGTCTTTTTGGTAACGTTGCAGGCGGCATGGTAATAACGGGACTGCTTTACGGTGCGTTAGGCTCGCTGTCATCTGCACTGGGTCTGACTTTTGAGGCAGGCTCATGGGCGTTCAGCGTATTTCAGGTAGGTATACCTGCGGTGCTCAGCGTGTATTTTGACCTGTTCTCGGGGTGCATACAGGCTTATATCTTCTCCATGCTCACCATGGTAAACGTTGGTGCGGCTGCGGAAACTGAATAAAAGTAAATTACCGCTAAATGCGGAAAAGTATAAAAAGAAAATAACGGAGGTTTATCATTATGGAAAAGGCTATTCTTCTTGGCTGTTCAGCAATCGGTGCAGGACTTGCAATGATCGCAGGTATTGGACCTGGTATCGGTGAGGGCTACGCAGTAGGAAAGACTATCGAGGCTATCGCAAGACAGCCTGAGGCTAAGGGCGACTGCACAAGAACAATGTTCATAGGCGTTGCTATGGCTGAGTCAACAGGTATCTACGCATTCGTAGTTGCACTTATCCTGCTCTTTGCTAACCCATTTATCGGAAAGCTTTAATAAAAAGCTTCAAACAAGATTTGCTCTGCATGGATGCGGAGGGGAGGTTGGATAAATGGTATTGGCAGCAGGCGATGTGACAGAGTTTCTGTCAATAGATCTGACAACGATAATTGCGACTTTGCTCAATACGCTCATACTGTTTTTGGTGCTCAGGCATTTTCTGTTCGATAAGGTGAACAAGGTCATAGAGGACAGAAAGAATGATGTTAAGGAAACTTACAGGCAGGCTGACGAGGCAAAAGAAAATGCCGAGAAGCTTGAAGCTGAGTATACAAGCAGATTAGAGGGTGCAAAGGAAGAGTCTGCACAGATTATACAGACGGCAACAAGAAAGGCTCAACAGCGTTCTGACGAGATAATCAGCGAAGCGAGAACTGAGGCAAAGGGTCTTGTGGACAACGCTTCGAGAGAGATCGAAAGAGAAAAGAAGATCGCTGTCAACCAGATCAAGAACCAAACCGACACAACATTCTACAAAAGAATTAAGAAGTATGGGTATTAACCCTGATGTTATTGTATGCAGATCTCAGGAACCAATTGACGATGCTTTAGAAGGAAAAATAGCTCATTTCTGTGATGTGGACCAAAAAGCTGTTGTAAACACTCCTGATGCAGGTACTATCTATGAAGTGCCACTGGTTTTAGAGGAAAACAACATTGGTGAATTGATAGTTAACAGGATAGGACTGGATATTAAACCGGATTCCTCAAAACTTGATGACTGGCGTAAAATTGTAGAATCTCTTAAGATTGAAAGTCCTGTTGTAAATATTGGAATTGTCGGTAAATATGTAGAGCTTGAAGATGCATATATCAGTATCAGGGAATCCCTGCAGCATGCAGCAGCTAATGTTGGAGTAAAAGCCAACATCATCTACATCAGTTCTGATGTTGATAATTTGGATGAAGAGGTTATGGGCAATCTCCATGGTATTCTCATTCCCGGAGGATTTGGAGAACGCGGATTTGAAGGAAAGCTTGATGCTGTAGATTATGCTATTGAACACAATGTTCCGTTGTTCGGTATCTGTTTGGGAATGCATTCTATTGTAACTCAGTTTGCAAGACGTAACGGATATCCTGAAGCTAACAGTTCAGAATTTGACAGCGAAAATCCTCACCCTGTTATTGACATGATGGAAGAACAGAAAAAAGTTAAAAACATGGGTGGAACTATGCGTTTAGGTTCTTATGACTGTAAGCTTGTTAAAGGAACTAAAACATATGAAGCTTATAATATGGAAGATATTGCAGAACGTCACAGACACAGATTTGAATTTAACAATGATTACAGGAAAGACCTGGAAGATAAAGGTTTAGTTATTTCCGGAGTTAGTCCTGATGACTTCTTAGTGGAAATTGTTGAATTGCCAAATCATCCATGGGCTGTCGGCTGCCAATTCCATCCGGAATTTAAATCAAGACCGAATAGGCCACATCCATTATTCAAATCATTTTTAGAAGCTATTTATGAGTATTCTAAAAACTGATTCTCTTCATTTTTTTTATTTTAAAAACAATTTTACACTCTTATTTTCTAACTAATTAATATATTTCTTAGTTTATACTAGAATTATGGATTTTAGTATTATATTTTTAGTTCAAATTATAGTTACATCTTTATTTTGTTGTTTGGC
>OGZW01000301.1_pt1 | contig 37572 bp, 29 predicted proteins | sample 1577001 | NCBI WGS metagenome assembly OGZW01 (sample SAMEA3541519, study PRJEB24748) | human gut metagenome | biome: human gut; feature: human-associated habitat; material: faeces | place: China | collected 2012 | reverse complement strand
CAGAACGCACTGCCCCGCACCTCGGTGCGGCCTGCGTGGATCTCGTAGCCCGTCAGCTTTGCGCCTGCAAAGGGTTCTGTGGTCACACAGGCTGCGGTCTGGGTCAGGTGCTTTTCGGTGCCGAACACCGTCGTGGTGGGCAGCAGGCCAAGGCCCCGCAGGGTGCAGGGGGTGCCGCTCTCCTCCCCTGCCGGGTCGCAGAGCTGTTCACCCAGCATCTGGTAGCCGCCGCACACGCCCAGCACCGGCGTACCGGCTGCCGAAAGCCTGAGCACCGCCGCTTCCAGTCCGCTTTCCCGCAGCCAGCGCAGGTCGTCCATGGTGTTCTTGGTGCCGGGCAGGATGACGAGATCCGGTGCACCCAGCTGGCGGGTGCGCTGCACATACCGCACGCCCAGCAGCGGGTGCTGTTCCAGCGGGATAAAGTCGGTGAAGTTGGACACATGCGGCAGGCGCAGGATGGCGATATCCAGCGGCTTGACGGCGCTTTTTGCTTCCAGACGATCCGAGAGAGAATCCTCGTCCTCGATCTCCACCCGCAGGTACGGCACCACGCCCAGCACGGGCAGCTGCGTTTTTTCTTCCAGCATGGCAAGGCCGGGCCGCAGGATCTCCACATCGCCCCGGAACTTGTTGATGATGAGTCCCCTGATGCGGGCACGCTCGTCGGCTTCCAGCAGCTCCACAGTGCCGTACAGCTGCGCGAATACGCCGCCCCGGTCGATATCGCCCGCCAGAAGCACCGGCGCATCCACCAGCTTTGCAAGGCCCATGTTCACGATATCGTCGGCTTTCAGGTTGATCTCCGCCGGGCTGCCCGCGCCTTCGATCACGATGATGTCGTTCTCGGCGGCAAGGCTGTTGTAGGCTTCCAGAATGTCCGGGATAAGGCTGCGCTTCATTTTAAAGTAGGCGGCAGCAGACATCTGGCCCCGGGCCTTGCCGTTCACGATCACCTGACTGCCCACATCGCTGCTGGGCTTGAGCAGGATGGGGTTCATGCGCACATCCGGCTCCACGCCTGCAGCCTGTGCCTGCACCACCTGAGCACGGCCCATCTCTGCACCGTTGCGGGTGACGAAGCTGTTCAGGGCCATGTTCTGGCTTTTGAAAGGGGCCACGCGGTAGCCATCCTGCGCAAAGATGCGGCACAGCGCCGCGCACAGCAGGCTTTTGCCCGCACCGCTCATGGTGCCCTGCACCATAATGCATTTTGCTTTGCTCATTGCGCCACCTCCGGCAGGGTTTCGGCCAGCAGTGCAAGCAGCTGCCGGTTCTCGTTTTCTGTGCGCACGGCGGTGCGGTACCAGCTGGCATCAAGGCCCGGATAATTGCCGCAGCTGCGCAGTACCGCACCCTTGCGGCGCAGCGCTTCGCCCAGCGCTTCCGGCGCGCGGAACAGCAGATAGTTAGCCCGGCCCTCGATCACCCGCAGGCCCAGCGCCCGCAGGCCGTCTGCCAGCACAGGCCGCTGTGCTTCGATCAATGCACGCACCTTCGCCACATATTCCGTCTCGTCCAGCGCAGCGATGCCCGCCGCCTGTGCCAGACTGGAAACCGCCCACGGCTGGCCCGCTGCCCGCATCCGGGCAAGCAGCTCTGTATCAGAGCACAGGCAATAGCCCAGACGCACGCCTGCCATGCCGTAAAGCTTGGTGAAGGCTTTTAAAATAATCAGTTTTTTGCTGTTTTTCAGCAGATGCTTTGCCGAAAGGCCTTCGCCCTCCGGCAGAAAATCCAGAAAGCATTCGTCCACGGCCAGCACCGCACCCACGGCTTCGCATCTGCGCAGCAGCGCTTCCACAAGGGCAGGCTCTGCCAGCTGGCCGGTGGGGTTGTTGGGCTGACAGAGGAACACCATATTTGTACCCGGGTGCACCGCGTTCAGGAGATCTTTCGTCACCGCAAAATCGTTTTCTTCCCGCAAAAAATGCCGTTCCACCGTGCAGCCTGCCGTTTCAAGGGCGGTGGCATACTCGGCAAAAGTGGGGGCCGTTACCAGTGCAGTGCGGGGCTTTGCAGCCAGCGCCAGCCGGAAGATGAGGTCTGCCGCGCCGTTGCCGCACAGCAGCCATTCGGCGGGCACTCCCTCAGCCACCGCCAGTTTTTCACGCAGGGCCCGGCACAGCGGGTCGGGGTAGCGGTCGGCCGTGGCAAGCGCTGCCGTAATGGCCTTTGCCACCCCTTCCGGCAGACCCAGCGGGCTGACATTGGCCGAAAAATCCAGCGGGTCGCGGCCAAACTCGGCGCGGTAGCCCGCCCAGTCGCCGCCATGGGTCAATTGTTTCATGCAAGGAACCCCCGTATTGCTGCACCCCATGCCAGCGCAAAGCCGCTTGCCACATACATCATGCGGTTGGCGCGCAGGATGTCCTGCGGCTCAATGGGGCGCAGGGCATCACCGATGGTGGGCTTGGGGTAATATTCGCCAAAATAGTAAGCCGGGCCGGCCAGCTGCACGCCCAGTGCACCGGCGCAGGCGCTTTCGGTCTGGGCGCTGTTGGGGCTGGCGTGGTTGCGCCGGTCCCGCCGCCAGATGCGCCATGCGCCCTTGGCATCGTTGCCGGTAAAGGCCGCAGCGGCCACCCACAAAAGGGCGGCAAGGCGGCTGGGGATGTAGTTGGCAAGGTCGTCCAGCTTCGCGGCTGCGCGGCCAAAGTAAAGATACTTCTCGTTTTTGTAGCCCAGCATGCTGTCCATGGTATTGATCGCCTTGTAGGTCAGCGCCAGCGGTGCCCCGCCGATGAGCATATACAGCAGCGGCGCAATGACGCCGTCGCTGGCATTTTCGGCCACCGTTTCCACCGCAGCTTTGGTCACACCCTCTGCGGTCAGGTTCTGGGTGTCGCGGCCCACGATGCGGCTCACGGCTTTGCGAGCGGCGGGCAGATCGTTCCGGACCAGCTCGTTATACACATTTGTGCTCTCCTGCGCAAGGCCCCTTGCCGCCAGCGCCTGCCCGCACCAGAACATCTGCACCGCAAGGCCCAGCCACGGGCTGAGCTTTGCCGCCGCCAGACACACAAGGCTCGTGACCAGAAAGGTGCCCACCGGCAGGCAGAACGCCGTCACGGCACCGCCCAGCAGCTCGCCCTGCGGGGTGCCGGGCAGGCGGGCACGCAGGAATTTTTCCAGCCGGGAGATGCATCTGCCCATAAGCACCACCGGGTGCGGCAGCCACGCCGGGTCGCCGAAGAGCGCGTCCAGCACAAAACCGCCGACAACTGCCTGAAGGATCATGCCCTGCTCTCCTTTGTGTACTGGACGGTCTTTACGAGATACAGCAGATGCTTTTCCGTCCAGTCCTTTGCATCCAGCACAAAGCCGCCCGCGTTGGGCCCGCACCACGCATAATAGTCCCTGTGGGGGACGGCAAACCGCTCCATGGCGGCCATCTGGGTGCCGCCGTGGGCCAGAATGACCAGCCGTTCTTCGCCTGCGGCAAGAGCTTTATCGATCAGCTCTGCCACGGTGCGGCAGATGCGGTCTGAAAAATCCGTCTTGCGCTCTCCATCCGGGCAGGGGCTTTCGCAGTTGGCCTTCACCCATGCCTGATACTCGGGGTCCTTTTCCATCTCGATGAAATTGCGGCCCTCAAAGCTGCCAAAGCACATCTCTTTCAGGCCGTCCACCGGCACAAGCTTTGCCTCCGGGAACAGGATGCGCGCCGTCTGGCTGGTGCGCTGCAAGGTGGAAACATAGACCACATCGGGGTCAAAATCTGCCCGGCGCAGCTGGGCAGCGCCTTCGGGTGAGAGCGGGATGTCGCGCTGGCCCTGATAACGCTTCTGGGCGTTGTATTCCGTCTGGCCATGACGCAGAAGATAGATCAGCATTGAGACAATTCTCCTTTCAAAACCGTGGGGATGCCGCAGAACATCTGCACCACGCACTCTGCCCGTGCGGCCAGCAGGCAGGCAAGCCTGCCCGCCGCCTCGCGGTCGGCGCGCTGTTTGACATCCATCGGCACAACACCGCCGCCTACCTCGGTGGCGATGAGGATATCGTATTCCTGGGCAAGCTTGTCTGCCAAGGCAGGCAGGTCGGCGGCATCGGCAGCCAATACCTGCACGTCCGAAAGACGCTTGCCGGGAAGTGTTTGCGCAAAGGTGCGCTTGCCGCTGTAGAGCGGCCCGGTAATAAAGATCATAGCAGCCCTCCCCACTGGCAGGCACACAGCGCCGCCAGCATCCAGAGCTCGGCCTTTTGCAAAAACCACCCGGCAAGGTCGCCGGTGATGCCGCCGAACTGCTTCCGGCTCACGGCATGGTAGCGCCAGAGCACCGCCAGCGCTGCCAGCACCAGCGCCCAGCCGCCCAGCGCCGCCATACCCGCGCACAGCACTGCGGCCAGCACCGCCAGCACTCGGCGCACCACAGTTTTGTCTGCTGCAGTGGCAAAGGTGTGTGCAAGACCGGTGTTTTTTGCCATGGGGAACGATGCCACCGCAAGGCCCGAAAGCGCCCGTTCCAGCACCAGTGCCAGAACCCACAGCACACCCACGCGGGGTGTAAAACTCACACAGGTGCACAGGGCAAAATAGGCCAGAAAATAGCTGCACAGCCGGATGACCGCAAAGGCACCGCAGTGGGGGTCTTTTAATATTTCCAGCTTCTTTTCTCGGTCGCCGTAGCTGGAAAGGGCATCGCAGGTGTCGGCATAGCCGTCCAGATGGATGCCGCCGGTGATCCATACCGGGATCAGCGCAAAGCCCGCCGCCTTGGCAAGGTCCGGCAGGGGCAGCGTGCCACACACACACCACGCCGCACCAATAACGACACCAATGAGCGGGAAGGCGCACATGGCGTAGCGCATATTCTTTTCGTTCCATTCGAACTGCGGCACCGGGATGGCCGAAAACATGGCAAAGGCCACCGCAATGGTCTGCAAAACGATCATTTTTCCACTCCTTTATAGTACACGGGGATGCCGCATACCACCCGCACCACATTGTCGGCCCGGGCGGCAAAGGCATTGTTTACCTGCGCCAGTGCCAGCAGATAGCGGCCTGTGTCACCGGCATAGTCGGCCCCGCCGCTGAACACCTCGTTGGAAACAACGATGAGGTTTTCGCACTGGGCTGCAAGGCTTTCCAGCCCGTGCAGGATGGCTTTGGCCGCGTTTTCCCCTGCTCCCGCCGGGTCGTACAGCTCGTTGGCGGCAAGGTTGCCAAGGTCTTCCAGCAAGGCGGTGCCCCGCGCAGGCAGGCGCACATCGTCCAGATGCAAGGGACACTCCACCGTCACAAACTGCTTTGCGGCCCGCATTTTGCGGTGCTTTTCCACCCGGGCGGCACACTCGGCATCCCACACCTGCATGGTGGCAAGATAGTAGCGGGGGCCGGTGGTTTTCAGCACAAGGCTCTCGGCATATTCACTTTTGCCGCTGGCCGCGCCGCCCAGAACCAGCGTCAACATTGGGGCGTATACGGCGCAATGCCGCCCTCCGCAAAGGAGTAGCACCCGCCGTATACGGCCAGCGCCATATCCCACAGCGGGATGCTGGCCACCGCGCCGGTGCCCTCGCCCAGATGCAGCCCCGCCGTAATGATGGGTGCCTTGCCCAGTGCTTCCAGCACGATGCGCGCGGCAGGCTCTGCCGAGCAGTGGCTTGCAAACACAGCCTTTGCCGCCGCCGGGCACAGCCGCACGGCGCACAGCGCGGCCACTCCGCTGATAAAGCCATCTGCCAGCACCGGCACACCGGCCAGTGCACCGCCCAGAAACACACCGCACAGGCCCGCGATATCAAAGCCGCCAAGCTTTGCAAGAACATCCAATGCGTCTTCCGGGTCCGGCTCATTGCAAAGGATGCCGCGGCAGATGGCATCCACCTTGCGGGCAAGCCCTTCGTCCGAGAGGCCCGCACCGCGCCCGGTCATAAGCTCCACGGGCTGGCCCAGCAGCACCGCCGCCACCGCGCTGGAGGTGGTGGTATTGCCAATGCCCATTTCACCGGTGGCGATGAGCCTGTAGCCATCCTCTGCCAGTTCCCGGGCAAGGGCAATGCCCTCCCCAACGGCCTGCACGGCCTCGGCCCGGCTCATGGCAGGGCCTTGGGTAAAATCCGCCGTGCCTGCGGCAATGCGGCAGCTGCGCACGCCGGGCACCGGTTCGCCTGCCATGCCCATATCCACGGGCAGAACATCGCAGTGGGCCGTGCGGGCCATCTGGCACACACTGGTGCGCCGCATGGCAAGGTTTTCGGCCACGGCACGGGTCACTTCCTGCCCGGTCTGGCTCACGCCCTGCGCCACCACGCCGTTATCCGCGCAGAGCACCACCACCACCCGGCGGGAAAGATCAAGCTCCGCACTGCCGGTAAGGGCGGCGGCATCCTCCAGCATGGTCTCCAGCCGGCCCAACCCGCCCAGAGGCTTTGCAAGGCTGGCCCAGTGGGCGTGTGCCGCCGCGCGGGCAGCTTCGTTGGCCGGGGTGATACCCGCCAAAAGTGCATTCAGTTCCGTTTCGGTCATTTTGGTCATCCTTTTGTTTTGCTGTATCGTTCTGCCGCGCGCACAAAGCGGCCCGGCAGGGGCGTGCCCGCCCAGTATAAATGCGGGAACCCCGCATAGAAATTCTCGTTTGCAAAGCCGCATTCCCACTGCATTTTTTCGTTTTTGCAGGCAGTAAATGCAGTGCCGTTTGCGGTGGAATCCCAGTGGTGGAATTCGTGGATGGGCAGCGTTTCTCCGGCGCGGAACAGCATACTGTCCGCCTTGGCGGTCATTTCGGCATAGCCAAAGCGCACCAGCCTTCCCACCCGGATGCCATCGCCCGGCAGAACATCTGCCATGGGCCACGCCTTACCGTCGGCATCCTCAAGGCTCCGGCCCAGATACAAAAAGCCGCCGCATTCGGCTGCTGTGGGCAGGCCCGCCTGCACGGCCTGCCGGATGGAAGCCAGCATGGTTTTGTTTTCACTCAGAGTTTTGGCGTGCAGCTCCGGGTAGCCGCCGGGCAGATACAGCCCACCTATATTTTCCGGCAAAACCGCATCCTGTACCGGGCTGAAAAGCACAAGCTCCGCCCCGGCATCCCGCAGTGCGTCCAGCGTTTCGGCATAGGTAAAGCAGAACGCCTCGTCCTTTGCCACCGCAATGCGGACGGATGTGGGTGCAGCTGCTCCCGGCAAAGCTTCCGGCGCAGGCTTTTCGGTCAGCACGGCAAGGCGCTGCCAATCCAGCACCAGTGCATCGGCCAGCAGGGCGATCTTTTCCTGCAGGTCGGCAATTTCATCTGCAGTCTTCAGGCCGAGGTGTCGGCTTTCTACCGCTGCCTGCGGCAAATGGGGCAGATAGCCCAGCACCGGCAGGCCGGTCTCCCTTTCCAGCAGGGCCTTGAGCATTTTATACAGCTTTTCGGAACAATCATTGAGCAGGATGCCCGAAACATGGCTGTTTTTGCGGAAGTTCACAAGGCCCTGAATTTGCGCGGCCAGCGTCACGCTGGCACCCTTGGGCTGTACCACCAGCAGCACCGGCAGGCCCAGCGTATCCGCCAGTTCCCAAGCGCTGGCACGGGTGGTCAGGCCCTGACCATCATAAAAGCCCATAGCGCCCTCGCACACGGCGGCACCATGCCCGGCGGCATAGCGGGCAAAAATGGCCCGCACCATATCCCTGTCGGAAAGAAACAGATCCAGATTGTGGCTGTCCACCTGCAGAGCCGAGCGGTGGAACATGGGGTCGATGTAGTCCGGCCCGCTTTTGAACGCACAGGGGTCGGCCCCGCGCTTTTTCAGCGCCGCCAGCACTGCGCAGGCAACAGTGGTCTTGCCGCTGCCGGAAGAAGGCGCGGCGATGAGGAATTGCATCATTTGCGTGTACCCGTAATGAGGAAGATGGGGTTATTGGCCATGAGCAGGTGCAGTCGGCCCGCCGGTTTTGTGCGGCTGACGGCGATCTGCGTTACCTCTGCGGTCAGGCCCCGGGCCGTGAGGGCAGCAATGGCAGCGCCCAGCGTTTCCAGCGCAATGGCCGAAATGCAGATGCGTGCGTTCGGATTCTTGCCGAGCACTTCATCCAGCACGGCTTCCATGCCGCCTTTGGTGCCGCCGATGAACACGGCATCCGGCGCAGGCAGGTCTGCCAGCACATCCGGTGCGCGGCCCTCGATGAGGATGAGGTTGCAAGCATGGAACTTTGCCCGGTTTTTACGGATCAGTTCACAGGCATCCGGTTCACACTCCACGGCGTAAACGCGGCCTTTGGGTGCCGCCAGCGCAAGCTCCACGCTCACACTGCCGGTGCCTGCGCCCACATCCCACAGAGTGTCGGTGGGCATTACCGCCAGCTTTGCCAGCGCAGCAGCGCGCACCTCCTGCTTGGTCATGGGCACCTCGCTCCGGATGAAGCTTTCGTCCGGGAAGCCCGGCGCACGCAGCTGCGGCAGATCAAAGTTTTCCACCAGAAGCACGCTGAGTGGTGCAAAGCTCTGCCCCGCCAGCTCTGCAGCAGAACCGTAGCGGATGGCTTCCGCCTCGGTGCCAAGGTTTTCGCCCACCACGCCGTGGGCTTCGCCCATACCGGCATCGGTCAGCTTCTGGCACAGAGAGGCGGGCGTTTCAGTGCCGCCGGTGAGGAAGAACACCGAACGGTTCATCATGCACTCGGCCACCGGGTCGCAGGCACAGCCATGGGCCGAGACCAGCTTCCAGTCCTGCCACGGTCGGCCCAGCGCCGCTGAAAGCAGCTGGATGCTGGAAACGCCCGGATACACCCGCGCGGGGATGCCCAGCGCCCGCAGCGGCGTGAGCAGACCGGACGCACCGGAGTAAAATCCGGTATCGCCGCTGTAAAGCACGGCAGCATCCTGCCCGGGGTTTTGTGCCAGTGTTTCCAGAATGTCAGCGGGCTGGTAGAGCGCGAACTGCCGGGCCGTGCAGTCTGCAGGCAGGCCCGCCAGCAGCCGCTTTGCACCGAACACAAGGCCCGCGCTGCGCACAGCCTGCTGCGCCTGCGCCGAAAGGGCTTCCCATTTTCCGCTGCCCATGCCGATCAGTGTGACCATTGCAAAATCTCCTTGCAATACGCTAAAATTTGTGTTTCCGTCTCGCCAGTTTCCGGCGGGCGGCGCAGCACCACCAGCTGTGCGCCGGTATCGGCAGCGGCCTGCACCTTCTCGGCAAAGCCGCCCGCTGCGCCGCCGTCCTTGGTGACGAGGTACCGGATCTGGAACTGTGTTATCAACGCCTTATTCAGCGCCAGACTGAACGGCCCCTGCATGGCAATGATGTTCCGGTGCGGGACATTGGCCGCTTCACAGGCGGCAATGCCCTCCGGCGTGGGCAGGACGCGCGGGTAAAGCCGCGCCGGTTCCAGCCCGGCAAACACAGCCAGCTCCTTGGCACCGGTGGCAAGCAGGATATTGCCCTCTGTCCCGGCCAGATATTCTGCAGCCTGCGCTGCTGTTTCAAACACCGCACAGCCGGGCGGCAAGGGGCTTTGCGCACGCAGCAGGCGGCGGTATTCCACGCCCGCCTGCACCGCTGCAGCGCGGATGTTCCTGGTGGCATCCACTGCATAAGGGTGGGTGGCATCCACGCAGAGATCAGCTCCCGCCAGCAATGCCGCCATGGCATCCGGCTGCAGCCGCCCGGCGTGCACCGTGATGCCCGCCATTTCGCCCTGCTCCTCGGCCCCCAGCGGCGTTGCCACGCACACCGTTACCGCAACGCCAAGCTCTGCCAGCTTTTTGGAAAAGCGACGGCCCTCGGTGGTGCCGCTGAACACGACCGCCTTCACTTACGGTACCCCCGCGGCGTGACCATCCGGCCCGAAAGGGCGCGGGTATTGCTGTTGCCGATATACACGGTGGTGAACATATCCACCGGCGTGTTTTCCAGCTCGGCCAGCGTCAGCACCCGGGCGCTCTGGCCCTCGCGGCCAATGTTGCGCACAAGGCCGCAGACGGTATCATCCGCCTTGCCGTTTGCGCGCAGGATGCGCACTGCCTTTTGCAGGTAGTCCGGCCTGCCCTTGGAGGAAGGATTATAGAGTGCAGCGCAGAAATCGCCCTGCGCGGCGCAGGCCAGCCGCTTTTCGATGACCTCCCACGGGGTAAGCCGGTCGGAAAGGGAGATCACGCAGAAATCGTGGGCCAGCGGCGCGCCCAGCACAGCCCCGCCGCTGAGGGCGGCCGTAAGGCCGGGCACCACTTCTACGGCAACGTCCGGGTAATCCTGCGCCAGTTCCAGCACAGGGCTGGCCATGCCGTAAACGCCTGCGTCGCCGCTGCACACCATCACCACGCGCCTGCCGGTATCCGCCTTTTCCAGCGCCCAGCGGCAGCGGTCGATCTCCTTGGTCATGCCGGTGGAATAATATTCCTCACATGGGAACTCCGGCTCGATCAGGTCAAGATAAAGTTTATAGCCGCAGATGGCATCTGCGTGTTCCAGAACGTTCTGGGCTTCCTGCGTCAGGTAGTAAACATCTCCGGGGCCAATGCCCACCACGTAGACTACCTTTTCCGGTTCGTCGATCTCAAATTCCATCGGGTCAAACATTCTGCCACCTCCAGTCCGGGGCATAGGGCCGCACGGCCAGCGCAAAGGTCACGCCGGTATGGGCATATTTGTGAAAAACGAGTGTCCCGCCTGCGGCCAGCACTGCCGACCGTTCACAGACATTGTCCACGCCGGTAACGCTCTGCACAAAGGCCGAAGGCGTAAAGCTGCCGGGGGCGGCACGCAGCTGTTCTGCTGTGAAAAACTGCACCGGCCAGCTGTGGCTCTTACAGAAGGTCAGCAGGCCCGCCTCGTTTTGTTTTAAGTCGATGCTTGCCGCCGCCGTGATGCATTGCGGCGCAAGGCGGTTCTGGGCACAGAAAGCTGCAAAGGCTTCGGCCAGCGTTTCGGCGCTGGTGCCGCGTTTGCAGCCCACGCCCAGCACGCCGATGCGCGGCACCAGATGCAGCGCATCCCCCGCCGGGCAGAGGGTGAGGGCAAAGTCCGGGGCATCTCCCGCCGTGATCCCATCAGGCGGTGCACCCGCAATGGGCCAGTCGGATGCAAACTGCACCGTTTTGCCCGCCAGCAGTGCACCGCTGACAAGCTTGATGCGCTCCGGCTCCAGCACGGTGCAGTTCTGGTGCTTTGCCCACTCGTCCACCGCAAACACACCGTTTGCGTCGGTGGCTGTGGTGATCACCGGCACCGCACCGCACACAGCGGCAAGCGCCCGGGCAAGGTCGTTGGCACCGCCCAGGTGGCCTGAGAGGATGGGCACGGCAAAGCGGCCGCACTCGTCCAGCACCACAACGGCAGGGTCCTGTGCCTTGCTTTGGCAGTGGGGCGCAATGGCCCGCACCGCAATGCCCACAGCACCTACAAAAACAAGGGCATCGCTCCCGGCAAACTGGCGGGCCGTCCAATCGGCAAGGTGCACCTGCCCGGCTTCATGGCCGCAGCGGGTCACACTGCCGGGATATGCCGCCGCCAGTTTTTGGGCCAGTGCAAGGCCCTTTGCCGTAAAGGCCAGATAGGCGCGGGTCACTGGTCTGTCCCCTTGCGGAACTCGGTGGTAAAGGCCGGGTCGTAGAGCTTGCTGCGCTCATAATTCCGGCCCAGAAAGCCGCCTGCCACGATGAGCGCCGTTTTGGTGATGCCCGCTGCATGAACGCTTTCCGCCAGCGTACCTACGGTGCAGCGCACCGTTTTTTCTTCCGGCCATGTGGCCTTATACACCACCGCTGCCGGGGTATCCGGCGTATAGGCACCGCCTGCCAGAAGCGCCTGCTGTACTTTGTCCACAAGGCCGATGGATAGGAAAATGACCATCGTTGCCCCGTGGGCGGCAAGGCTTGCCAGCTTTTCTTTTTCCGGCACCGGGGTGCGGCCCTCCATGCGGGTGATGATGACGGTCTGGCTGACGGTGGGCAGCGTGTACTCTGCATTCAGTGCCGCCGCTGCACCGCAGAAGCTGGAAACACCGGGGGTATCATCGTAGGGAATGCCCTCGGCGTCCAGCACATCCATCTGCTCCCGGATGGCACCGTAAAGGCAGGGGTCGCCGGTGTGCAGGCGCACGGTGATCTTACCCGCAGCTTCCATCTGCCGCATCACATCCAGCACCTGCTCCAGCGTCATTTCAGCGCTGTTATAAATGGCGCAGTCTGCCTTTGCAAGGCCCAGCAGGGCCGGGTTCACCAGACTGCCCGCATAGATGATGCAGTCGGCTTTCTGAAGCAGGGCCGCGCCCCGCCGGGTGATGAGGTCCGGTGCGCCGGGGCCTGCACCAACAAAATGTACCATAACGTTACTCCTTTACCAAAACGGTAGCAAAATAACCGGCCTGTTCCTGCGGCCGCTCAAGGGAAAGATCCGGGTAGACCCGCTCGTCCGGCAGACCGCAGTTGCACACAAGTGCGCTTTTTTTCAGCTTATCTGCCTGCTGCAGGGTATCCAATAAGACAGGCAATTGCCTGCCGGCTTTCATCAATACCTTGGTGCCGGGCATTTCAAGCACGCGGTCTGTCCAGCCGCCGGGCGCAATGGTAAGCGGCGTATCCATGCCGCCGGTCAGCGGCACATTCAGCCGCGCCGCCGCCGCACAAAAGCTGGGCACGCCTGCCGCCATGGCGGTGGCATAACCCCCGGCCTGCAAGACCTCCTGCAGGTAACCAAAGGTGGCATAGATGGAAACATCACCGATGTTCAGCATGGCAACGTCCTGCCCGGCATCCAGATACTGCCGCACCGCGGCGGCGGCTTTTTCGTGCGAAGCCGCCAGCGCAGCCGGGTCACGGCTCATGGCAAAGTACAGCGGGACGATGGTCTTGCCGTCCAGCGCTTCTCCCAGCGCACTGCGGGCGATGTCCAGCGCCAGCATCTGGCCGGAAGCAGTCTGCGGCGCGGCTATCACCGGGCACTGCCGGATGAGCCGCACAGCCTGCAGCGTCATCAGCTCCGGGTCGCCGGGGCCGACGCTGACACCGTAAAATGTACCTTTCAGTTCTGCCATTCCTGCATCAGCTCCTTTGCCGTTTTTGTCTCGCCCAGCGGGCCGTGCTGGTTGGAGAACAGCACCGCGCCCACCCGGAACGCCCCGCCTGCCCGTCGGTCCAGATGCATCTGGATGGCGGCAAGGATGCTTTCCAGCACCGGTGCACGCAGCTGTGCGCCGTCCAGAATGTCAAGGCAGGCATCGGTGGTGGCGGCATCCATCAGGGCAGCGCACACTTCGCGCCGGGCCCCGCACAGCGCCGCATGGGCACAGAACACTTCAGCGCGGCCATCCGCCGTGTGGGAGTGGGTGTTCATGACCCCTGCCGCCAGCTTGCAGAGCTTGCCCACGTGGCCTACCAGAAGCACTTCCTCAAATTTGGCCGTGGCAGCCATATCCAGCGTATCCCCGATGAAGTTGGAGGTCTTGACCACCGGGAACCGCTCGAACTGCGGCAGAGCGCTGGCCAGATAATCCAGCCCGTAGTTGCCGGGGGCCAGCACCAGCCGCCGGGGGCCGGGGGCATTTTTTGCGCGCAGTGCGGCCTGATTCATTTCCAGCTGGATGGTATCCAGAATGGCCTGCTGGCTCATGGGTTCCACGATGCCGCTGGTGCCCAGAATGGAAAGCCCGCCCTCCACCCCGATGTGCGGGTTGAAGGTGCGCTTTGCCGTCTCGGCACCGCCTTCCACAGAGATGGTCACCGCAAAGCCGCCGGTGTAGGCAGCATTTTCAGCTTCCCGTTCCAGCGCTTCGGCGATCATCTGGCGGGGCACATGGTTGATGGCGGCTTCGCCTACGGGCTGGTCAAGGCCGGGCTTCGTCACCCGGCCCACCCCCTCGCCGCCAAGGATGCGCACGCCGGGGGCATCCGGTTCCAGCACCACCGATGCAATCACCGGCAGGCCCGTGGTCACGTCCACATCGTCGCCGCCGTCCTTGCGGATGGCACATGCGGCACCTGTGTCCGTTCTGCGGCAGTAAATGGGAGCCACCTCCACCACAATGCCCTTGGGCGTGCGCAGAGCCACCGTTTCCGGTTCGCGGCCGGTCAGCAGCAGACGCGCCGCCCCGGCAGCCCCTAGCGCGGCACAGGTGCCGGTGGTATAGCCGCAGCGCAGCAGCTTCTGCCCGCTGCGGACGTAATGCTCAAACTGCGGCTTTCCGGCGGGTGCCTTTTCGGCTTCCGGCTCCGGTGTGCCAAACAGAGCCGTGTACTGCTGTTCGGTCAGGCCGTACAGGGTGCGGATGTTCTCCGGCTGAAACGCCTGTTCCGGGGTCAGCACGCCGGAAACACCACCGGGCGAAACGCACACCACCGTGTCCGCTATTTTTTCGGCCAATTCCAGCTCGTGCAGGCTCAGGATCACCGCCAGCTGACCGGTATGGGCCAGCTCCTTTAAAATGGTGAGCAGTTCAATTTTGCCCTTGATATCCAGAAAAGAGGTCGGTTCGTCCAACAGGATCACTTCCGGCTGCTGGCACAGTGCCCGGGCCAGCAGGATGCGCTGGCGCTGGCCGTCGCTGATGCGGTTAAAATCCCGGTCTGCCAGCTGCGCCGCACCCACCAGCTCCAAAGCTCTGTGCACCTGTTGCCTGTCCTCGGCAGACAAAATGCCCAGCCGTCCGGTGTAGGGATAGCGCCCCGCCGAAACAAAGTCAAAGCAGGTGGTCAGCTCCATCCGGCGGCTGTGGGGAGCCATGAGAGCCAGCTTCTGCGCCCGCTGGGTACCGGTATAGGCAGTAAGATCCTTCCCCGCCAGCAGCACTGTGCCGCCCATGGGGGCAAGCTGGCCCGCCAGTGTGCGCAGTAAGGTGGATTTGCCTGCGCCGTTGGGGCCAATGAGAGTCAGGATCTGGCCCGGCTGCACCCCGAGGCAAATATCCGAGAGCAGCGGTGTCTTGCCGTAGCCGATGGCAAGCTCCCGCGCAGTGCAAAGTGCTTTTTCGTTCATCATGCGCCCTCCCGCTCTGAATTGCGCCGCACCAGCAGCCAGATGACCACCGGTGCGCCGAACACGGCCGTGACCGAGCTGATGGACAGCTCCGTGGGCGCGAACAGACTGCGGGCCAGCAGGTCGCAGAACAGGCAGAAAGCCGCACCGCCCAAGCAGCACCCCGGCAGCACATGCAGCGGCTTTGCGCTGCCCAGCAGCTGCTTGACAAGGTGCGGCACCGCGATGCCTACAAAGGAGATCGGCCCCGCAAAGGCGGTGACGCAGGCCGCCAGCAGGCTAGATAGCAGCACCAGCGCTGCCGAGAAAGGCTTGACATTCACGCCCACGCTGCGGGCATATGATTCGCCCATCTGGTAGGCGGCCATGGGCTTGGAAAGCAGAAAGGATGCCGCCAGCGCAGGCAGCACCACCAGTGCCGCAGCCTGCACATTGGCCCATGTCACGCCGGAAAAGCTGCCCTGCGACCAGTTGTGCAGATTGACGATGTTGGAATCCTGCGCAAAGGCCACCACGATATCGGTGATGGCGGAGCAGATATAGCCGATCATCACACCGCAGATGACCAGAATGCTCATGCGCTGCACCCGCCGGGCCACCGCCAGCACAAAGGCCATGGCCGCCATGGCACCCGCAAAGGCAGCCGCGATCATGGTGGCCGAGCTGGTCAGCATCCCGCGGTCCAGAAACACCACCATGGTCAGGGCCACCGCCAGCTTTGCGCCGCTGGAAACGCCCATGACAAAGGGCCCGGCAATGGGGTTTGCAAAAAAAGTCTGCAGCAGGTAGCCTGCCGCGCTGAGGGCTGCCCCCAACAGCGCCGCCATGACCGCGCGGGGCAGGCGCAGCTGCAGGATGATGTTCCCCGCAAGCGCATCGCCGCCCTTGCCCAGCAGCGCCGTCAGCACCGCACCCGGTGCAAGGGATACGCTGCCCCAGAACAGGTTCAGCGCAAAAAGCACAGCCACGGCTGCCGCAAGGGCAATATAGGCGGCTGCAAGGCGTCTGGTACGGGTCATAGGCTTTCCTTTCTGTAAAATTTTCCTTCTTTAATCCACATGGGTGAGGAATTTCAGGGTACTGGCGGCAGGTGTGCCCTTGGTAAACACCCGGTTCATGTCCACGATCAGGTCTGCCAGCTCCATGCTCTGCTGGAACAGGCTCTGGGTGGTGCACCACACCTGACCGTTCTGCACCGCTTTGAATTCGTTCAGCAGCGGGAAACGCTCGGTCAGCTGGCTCACCGATGCGATCATGCCCTCGATGGCGCTGTTGTAGATGAGCACATCGGCATCCTTTGCACCTGCATAGAAGTCCTCAAGCGGCAGGTTCATGGTAGCAAGGCTGTTGCCATTGTCCGTCAGGTCCGCAAAGACATAGCTGCCGCCTGCCATTTCGATCATGCGGGCCACATAGTCACTGCCCTTGCGCACAGTGGCAAGGTTGTTGGTGGTCAGCGAGAAGAAGGCGCAGCTTTTTCCCGTGGGTTTCTGCGAGAGGATGGGCTGAACGGCTGTCTCCTGCGCGGAAAACACCTGCTCGGCCTGTTCTTCCCTGCCTAGCAGGATGCCGTAAAGCTTGATCCACTCCATGCGGGCCAGCGGGTCGCTCTCGTAGCTGGAACGCTCCACCAGCACCGGGATGCCAAAGTGCTCCAGCTGTTCCTTTACCTCCGGCGTGTGCAGGATCATGGTATTCTCAATGGCAAGGCGGCAGCCCGCTGCCAGGATCTGCTCGTAATCCGGGGCGCTGTACTTGCCTGCATACGCGATTTTTCCCTCTTCCATGGCCTGCTGCACCGCGGGCAGATACCAGCCCTCGGCCTTGGTGCCGGAAAAGGCCACGCTGTCCAGTGCGTCCAGATGCAAAAGCAGATCCATCACCGAGGTGGAGACCAGATAAATATTCTCCACCGGCTGGCGCAGCACAGTCACATCAGCAGGCAGACCGTCCACCTCCGCAGCATCTTCCGGCACAACAAGGAACCGTGCATCCGACTCCGCGATGGTCAGCATGGTATAGCCGCCCTCATAGCAGTCCGCTGTGAACTGCTGTGCATAGTCCAGCTTGTAATGATGGGAGAAAACAAGACTTTCCGTATTGGCAGGCTGAGCCTTGCTGCCGCAGCCGGTCAGCGTCAGCGCCGCAGCGGGGATCAGTTTCAGAAATTGGTTGCGAGTGATTTTCATTCAAATATCCGGACGTTTGTCGTTCCGACCCCTCTTGTGAAAAGGCGTTTGGAGCGGCCCTGCGGTTGCGCAGCAATGAAAGCCCCAGTGGGTCTTTCAAGCAGGCGAGCGATCTGCGATAGCAGATGGAAGGGCTTTGCCCTGACAAGCGTCGGGGCCGCGACAAACGCGAAATAAAAAATTGATTTTCCGCTGAGTATGCCCAGAGCGTGAGCGGAGGGCATTCTCAATCGTTAGCCTTCAGACTTGCGGAATCAAAGGTCAGCGTATACTCGATCTCGTGGGGGGTGCTCATGGCAACGGTATCGGCGGTGACATCCAGTGCGGTATCCAGCGCCGATACCGGAATTTCAAAGGTGGAATTGCCCTCGGTGTTGGTGGGCAAATACTTCTCGCCGTCCACGATCATATAATCATAGTTCGGGCTGCTCCACACGATGGTAGCGGTCATCTTGCCATCCGCCACGGTCAGGGCTGCGGGGCTGTCCACAGCAGCACGGCCAGAGCCGCCCTCCAGCGTCACATCACAGGTGTAGGTGCCGTCTGCCGGGGTCTCGGCTTCCGCAGCCTTTTCCACGGCATCACGCACGCTGACGACATGGTCGTACCACTTGCCCTTGGTGCCCAGAATGGCAAGGTCAAAGTCCGTATCCACAGCAGTGACCGGAATGTCAAAGCCGTACACCTCCTCCGAGGTGCCGTCGGAATAGGTGACGGTATCTGTGGTGGGCTGCAGCCAGTCGGCCTCGTGGTCGGCGGCATCGGAAGCCTTGCCCAGATACAGGTTGACGATATGGGTGGAAGCAAGGCTGACATGGAAGGTCATCTGGCCGTTCTCCACGGTCAGGGTGCCCTTGCCGTCGCAGGCTTCGTTGGCGTGGAACATGCTGCTGTCGGTGTCAAACTCGGCGGTATACACACCATCCGTCAAAGCGGCGGTCTCAGCGGCAGAAGAAGCCACAGAGGATGCCGCCTCGGAAGAAGCAGCACTGGAAGCTGCAGAAGATGCCGTGGAAGAAGCGCCGCAGCCCACCAGCAGACTCAGTGCCAGAGAAGCAGCGACAACACAGGAAAAGACGCGTTTCATAGGAAATACCTCTACATTATAAAAAATCAGCTTTTATTATACCATTGTTCGGATAAAAAATGAACCCTCTCCACCGGATACCGCAAAGCGGCCGCGAGACGGAGAGGGTTCGTTTGATCAACCGTTCAGAGAATCGATCGCCGCCTTGGTGTGGGCGACATACAGCTTCTGGACATCCTCGATCCCGCCCAGACCAGCGATCTGGCAGTCGATGCTGTCGAAAGCACCGGAAGCCTTGAACTGGCTCAGCCAGGAGTCGGCATCCTCACCGGCCATATCGTTGTTGGCGTGATCGCCGGCAACCACCATCAGCGGGCGCAGGATGACCTTGGTGTAGCCCGCAGCCTTAACAGCCTCGATCACGTTCTCGCAGGCAGTCTCTTCCGGCTTGCCCTCAACGGTGCCAATGAACACATTGTCGTAGCCCAGAGTCTGCATAGTGGTCTGCATCTGGCTGTAGCTCACCTTTGCGGTGTGAGAGGTGCCGTGGCCCATAAAGACGAAAGCGGTGCCGTCCGCAGCAGCGGCGTCCAGACTGTCGAAACCGGCGGTCTTGACGGCCTCAGCGGTGATGGCCTTGGCGACAGCTTCCTTGTCGGCGTTGATGACGGTGGCATCGCTGCCCACCTCGCCCAGCAGAGGCTCGGCGATGGCGACGGACTCGAACTTATCGCGGTAGCTGTCCACCATCTCCATCATCTCGTCGTACTCAGCGCCATGCATCAGATGGGTGGGCTGGACGACCAGATTCTTCACGCCGTTGGCAACAGCGCGCTCCATGGCCTGCTCCATGTTGTCGATCTTCTCGCCGTCACGGGCCTGAACATGGTTGATGATGATCTGTGCGGTGAAGGCGCGGCGGACAGACCAGTCGGGGTATGCGGCCTGGATGGCGTCCTCGATGCCCTTGATGTCCGCTGCACGGCTGTCGTTGAACGAGGTTCCGAAGCTGACGACCAGGATCTCGTTGTCGCCGATGTTGTCCTGGTTGCGGGCGTCGTCCTTAGAGGCGTCGCCGGTGTCGCGGCCAAAGTACTCGGGGCTTGCCTCTTCGCCCTCGACCATCTCCTTCTGAGCGTCGGTCAGAGCATCCCATGCTGCCTTTGCAGCCTCACACTGAGCGTCGGTGTTCTCGTTGCGCTCCTGCACATAGATGGCGTCGATGAGGTCTGCCACGTTCTTTGCTGCCATTTCATCAGCCTCCTCGCTGCTTACTTCGCTGGCGGCGGAGCTTGCGGCGGTGCTGCCGGCGGCAGTGGAAGAAGATGCACCGCAGCCGGTGAGAACACCGGCACACAGGGCCAGTGCGGCGGCAGCGGCGGTGACGCGCTGCCAGTTCTTGTTGGTTGCCTTACGCATTGTTTGAGTCCTTTCTGTTTGTGTGGAATGTATTTTTCCGATAGAAAGGGTACGAAACGGGGGTCAGCTCAAACGAAAAAAGAGCCTTTTCACCGCGCGGAAGGCACAGCAAAAAGACCCTTTGAACTTTCGGGCTTTTTGGTACGACCAATTCCTCGTGATCCGGAGCCGGACGCTCCTGTACCAACAGCGGGCAGGTTTCCTGACTGAAAGCTCACCGCCCGCTGCCGCCTTCCCAGAGGCAAAGCCTCCAGTGACCGGCGCTGAGCGCCAAGGCAGCGGACTCCCTTATCACAGTGACGAGATCGCGCGGGACTCGCACCCGCTTCCCTTTTACCCTCCCGGCCGGGGACGAGACCCCGGCGGCAGGCACCTGCTGTTTTCTATTCAGACGAGGTGAAGTATACCACACTCCGCCCTAAAATGCAATATCTCAGCCCTCCTGCGGCACGACCCAGACCATGCCCAGCGCTTCGAGCTTTGCGATGCGCTCTGCCGTCAGCTTTTTCTCGGCACAGGCATAGTTTTCGCGCATCCGGCAGACCCAGTCGCCGAGGCAGAAGCCGTCTTCGGTCTTATAGTTCACCGGCACCAGCAGGTCGCCGTGGGCGGCGCGGTACTCTTCGGCGCGGCGGAACGCCCCGGCCCACTTGGCCTCCCGGGCGTCCCACTGCATCCCGATGGCGTCCAGCAGAGCGATATGCTCCGGCGTCACCTGAAACGATTCGGGCCGGGCCTTGCGGGCAGCGCGGAGGTTCGAGATCCAGACGCCCAGACGGAAGCCGTTCTCGTCCACATATCCGGCAGGCACGAGGAGGCTGCCCTTCTTCTCGGCGTAGAGCCTGGCGCTCTGGTAGTTATCCAGCCAGTTCTGTTCCCGCACGCTGCACGCGGGCGGCACCGGGGCGCTGAGGCGTCGGCCTTTTTCGCCCTTGAACAGCTCTTTCAGGGCCGCACGGCGCTTGGCGGAAAGCTTTTTGCCCTCCCGCAGCATCTGCTTCTGACGGGACAGCCAGCTGCCCAGCCAGATGCCGTCCTCCGTCCGGTACTGGGCCGGAACGGCCAGACTGCCGTGCTCCCTTTTGTATTCCACGGCCAGCTCGTAGCGGTGCTGCCACGAGTCGGTCTTTTCCCAGTTCATGCCCAGCTCGTCCAGCAGAGCTTTCCGCTCCAGCGTCACCCGGGCGCTGCTGCGCTCGGGGTTCTGCCATGCGTACCGCTGGCGGGACACCCACTTGCCCAGCAGGATGCCGTCTTCGTCGATGTACTCGGTGGGAACGTCGAGGTTCCCGTGGGCGGCGTGGTACTTCACGGCGGCCTCGTAGGCGGTCTGCCACTTGCGGTCGTTCCGGTTCGTCCAGTCCACTCCCAGCGCTTCCAGCTTTTCGATCTGGGCGTCGGTCAGCACACCTTCTTTATAAGCGGCACGCTGACTGCCCAGCCAGACGCCCAGCGCCATGCCGTCCGGCGTGACATACTTGACGGGAATTTCCAGCGTGTGGTTTTCCAGATAATACTGGACGGCGGCGGCATAGCTCTTCTCCCAGAGGATGCTGCCGGTGTCCCACACCATGCCCAGTGCCTCGAGGCGTTCGACGCGGTCTGACGTCAGGTTCCCGCTCAGATAGCGCTGGCGGTTGTAGACGATCCACTCGCCCAGTGCAAAGCCGTCCTTATCCTTATAATGGACCGGCACCAGCAGGTCGCTGTGGCAGCCGCGGTACCGCCGGGCCGAAGCACAGCCGTTCTCCCACGCCAGCTCGAGCCGCTTTTTCCAGTTCATGCCGATTTTGTCCAGCCGGGCGGCCTGCGCGGCGGTAAGGCGTCCCTTTTTCTTTCCGGCCCGGACAAGGCGCTGGTTTTCCAGCCAGCGGCCCACGGCCACGCCCCCGAAGCTGTAGGAGCGAGGCACGTCCAGCGTCTTTCCCTCTGCCGTCATCTGCTTTGCGGCGGCATAATAGCGCTCCCAGTCGGAGTCCAGCGCGCGGCGGAGCTGCCGGTAAGCCCGGCGGCAGGCAGAAAGGGGCTCTTCCAGCGGGAAGGCTTCTGCCCCCGCCGCGCTGCACTCCTTCCGCAGCTGCTGCACACAGGTCAGCGCCTCAAAGGCCGCGCTCAGCTCTGCCACCGGCACACTGCCGTAGGCCGCAAGGGCGCGGGCCAGCATCTGCCGGTATGTGGTCGGTTCAGCGCTGCGGCGCACCAGCACCACGCCCGAGATCCCGGCCAGAGGAACCTGCACCGCCGGGCCGTTGGCACAGACCAGCAGCCGGAGGGTGGCCGCTTCATCGGCCGCAAAGCTTTCTGCATCCTTATAAATATGTGTTCCTGCACCAAACAGCTTCTCGGCCTGCTCTGCGGTCTGCGCCGCCGCTGCATCATCCTCGCAGAGGACAAGATACCGTCCGGCAGCATCCGGGAGCCACTGCGCCAGCAGCTGTTCCACCGGCGGAAGCTTTTCTACGGCGAGGCTCAGAGCCTGATATTTCTCGGCGTTGGGGTCAGGGCAGCCCGGCAGATGGAGGTTCTTCACCTCAGCACGGAGGCGGGCCAGCGCATCTTCCAGCGGCCAGAGCAGGGCCGTATAGGAGGCCGGCATGGGCAGCAGACCCTCGGCCATCGCCCCGCCCAGCGCCAGCGGCTCCACGATGGCGTCGGCCAGCATCTCCTCGGCAGCGCGGCAGCTGTCGCCCGGGGCGTCCGGTTCCCCCAGAGCCAGCAGCTTTGCCCCCGGGCAGAGGCGGAACAGAGGCTGGACGCAGTCGGCCCAGTCCTTTACGCTCATCTCCCTCCAGCCGTCCAGCACCAGCAGGCCGGGCCGGAACTCAGCCAGCGCCACCCAGCCCAGCGCATTCTGCACGGCCAGCTGCTCGCAGCTCATCAGCCGCACCCGGCCGCCCAGCGTCCGGCCCAGCCGCTTTGTCAGGGCGCGGCGCAGTTCCAGACGGGCAGCGCAGGACACCACCCAGAGCACGCGCATCTCAGGGTGGGTATCCAGCAGCTCCCACACGATGCAGCCTTTGCCCGTACCCGCCGGGCGCACCAGCGCAGCACAGTTTTTCTGCTGCAGTCCAGCCTCCGCTGCACGGCAGGCTGTTTTATTTGAATCATCTACCAAAATCGACATATCCTATCCTTTTTGCCCCTTCCAAGGGTTCAGAAATTCGCTTTTTCTGCAAAAAAGAAACGCGCCTACGCAAAGCCGACTTTCCTGCCTGCGCTGCGCCTGCGTTTTTCCTGCAAAAATGTTACTTTCATGCTCTATTTTTATCATAAAAGTTTATTTCTTGTCAAGATGATTTGCACAGATTTTTCCAAATAATTTTACATTCCCTTTTTCCGGAAATTCCGGGACCGTTCCCTGCTGCCCGTTGACGGCGGGGACAGTTGGTGGTAGACTTTTTTCATCGGCTCCCCTTTTGGCGGGAGACTCCCCTATTTATGATATGTGAGGTAATCGATATGAACATCATCAGCACCGAAAAAGCTCCCGGCGCCATCGGCCCCTACTCTCAGGGCTACACCGTGGGCGGTCTCGTCTTCACCTCCGGCCAGATCCCGGTAGACCCCGCCACCGGCGCAGTCGCCGAGGGCATCGCCGCACAGGCTGACCAGAGCTGCCGCAATGTGGGCGCTATCCTCGAAGCTGCCGGCGTGGGCTTTGACAAGGTGGTCAAGACCACCTGCTTCCTGGCCGACATCGCCGACTTTGCCGCTTTCAATGAGGTGTACGCCAGGTATTTCACCTCCAAGCCCGCTCGCAGCTGCGTGGCCGTGAAAGACCTGCCCAAGGGCGTGCTCTGTGAGATCGAAGCCATCGCTGAGGCCTAAGCCGCCTTTTCAGCATAAAGAGGGGCCGTCTGCACTCCATTCCGGGTGCGGACGGCCCCTTTTGTCTGCCTTCGATTCCAGTTTTTCATGCCGGCCAATTTTCCCCGCCGGAGAAATTGACTTCGTTTTTTGCTTTTGTTACAATAGAATCGAACTGTTGTAAAAGATTTCCGGTCAAATTTGAAAGAGAGGTCCCTGCCCATGTCCAATTCCCGTGTTGAAAGCCACAGCCGCGCCGAATTGCGCAACAAGATCATCAGCACAGCCACCCTGCTCGAGATCCTGTTGTCCGGCCTCGTCCTCATCGGCCTGCTGCTGTCGATGGTGCCGCTGCTGCAGTGGATGCCCGGCCTGCTGTTCGACGGCAACGACGTCGAGGTGAGCATCTTCTTACAGCGGGCGCTGGACATCGTCATCGGCATCGAGTTTATCAAGATGCTGGCCAAGCACAGCCCCGGCTCCAGCCTCGAAGTGCTGCTCTACGCCATCGCCCGCCACATGGTGGTGGGCCATGAGTCCGCACTGGAGAACCTGCTGAGCGTGGGCGCCATCGCCCTCATCTTCATCGTGCGGAAGTTCTTCTTCGTACCGGCCTTCGGCGCTCATCTGCCCGACGGCCACCCCGCACCCGACCTTTCCCCCAGCCAGAGCGGCATCCCGTCAGAGGAATTCGCCTCCCGGCTGCGTCCGCTTGGAAGATACGGATTTTTTTCCGCAACCCTACTATCAAGTGTTTCAGGAAAAACTCGGCTTCCTGCCCAACCTCAGCATTATCGATTTGCTGTTCAATATGGGACCGGAAAGCTTGCTTGTATTACAGCAAAGTGCTAGTAAATTATCATAGCATAAGAACGACTTCAGACAATACTTCATCTTGTAAATATATCAAACCCCATAATAAAAATCAGAGCTTAATTAGACTACGAAGAATTCGGCATCGGATGATAAAACCATGAAACTTCAGTAAAAGACTATTATTTTACATTTTTTCCCTATTTTTGTTCGCTCATACTATTATGAAAAACTGAAAAATAAGAGAACCATGACCATTCAAAGACACTTCATTTTATTTATCTTGTCCTTACTGGTGATAGCTCCATCCATTGCTCACCAAAAGCCATACGTTATAAACTTTGCCCGCGATAAGTATCATGCTGCAAACAAGAACTGGGCCATTGGACAAGATGAGAAAGGAATTACTTACTTTGGAAATGACATCGGATTGCTTGAATTTGACGGTATAGAATGGAAAAATTATCAAATGCCAAATTCTTCTTTGATAAGATCTTTGGCAGTAGAATCCCATTCTACAATTTACGTAGGCGCTTTGGGGGAATTAGGACGATGGGATAGAAACCAAGCAGGTAAACTTCAATATACTTCTTTCAAAAATATGCTCCCACCTAAAAGCTTGGAAAATGAAAGTTTTTGGCGTATATGGATAGACAATGACAAAGTTTATTTTCAATCTTTCTCCAATATTTATGTCTATGATCACCACACCATACAGCAACTAACGACCCCAAAAGGTTTTCTATTGCTGACCAAAGTGAGGAATGAATATTGGGTACAAGAAATGTATGGTTCGCTATACCAATTGGCAAACAAACAACTGAAGAAGATAAAAGGCAGTGAATTTCTAAATGGAACTCTTACTCGTGTTATTCTACCCTACGGAAAAGAGCGCTATTTAATAGGTACTTCCACAGGAGAAATTTATCTATATGACCGCAAAAACTTTATTCCGTGGAACAATTCCCTCTCTAAATTATTAAACGGACAAGAACTGAATTGTGGTATCTATTGTGCCAAACGAAATACATACTACTTAGGGACACAGCTAAGTGGTATCTACGAAGTAGACAGACAAGGAAATGTACTGAACCATTTTCATGCTGCCAACTCCTTACAAAATAATACTATTCTATCCTTATATGAAGACCAACAAAACAATATATGGGTGGCAATGGATCGCGGACTCGCATATATCCGATATACAAATAAATTGAGCTACTATCACACAACAGAAGGCATCTCAAGTGCTGTATATACAGCCACATTGTGGAATGACTATCTATTTATAGGCACCAACCAGGGAGTATACTTCGTCCATAAAGAGAAAACCAAAGATCTTGAAATGTTCTCTTCTATGAAATTTCTCAAAGGTACAGAGGGACAAGTATGGGCCTTTAAACAAATAGATGGACAACTCTTTTGTTGCCATAACAAGGGATTGCTAGAAATCCGCCCAGACTTTAGCATACACCAACCCTACCGAATTGACATCGGAGTGTTCAAAATGTTAGAAACTAATTATAATGAGAAAGAAATAAATATTCTCGTTACTTATAAAGAAGTTTATATCATCAATAAGAAAACAAAAGATGTACATATCATACGAGAAATACCTGACCCTATCAATGAAGCCGAAATAGACCATTTAGGTAACATCTGGTTGGGGACAGTAAACAATGGAGTCTACAAATGTCGGCTGAATGAAGAAATGAACGCTTTCCGCTACTATACCTACTACGGACACAAGAAAGACAAAACTCTTCCAAAACATCTCCAGATATGTAAGGCAAGTGGACGTATTTTCTTTTTAGGAAACGATCAATTCTATGCTTACAACGAAAACAAAGATAACTTACAATCCTCTCCACTACTAAACCAATGCTTTAAAAATATTAACTCTCTCAAACGCATTGTTCCCATCAATCATGAAGCAAGTTGGGCCATTACAAGTTCTTCGGTTTATAGATTCTTCTATGACGGCTACATTGCCCGCATTCAAGAAGCCTACAAAATTGAAGCAGACAATTTATCACTTATTACGGCATCCGAAAACATATCCGTACTAAATGATTCTCTCTCATTAATTTGTTTAGATACAGGATTTATCATACATAATTCCCAAAAAAGCAAGCAATCAAACAACATAAGCCTTACTCCACCAAATTTAGAATACATACGCACAGGAAAAGATAATAGTATAAACAATAACCTCCTTAATAAAGATATTAAAATCGCTTATCAAGACAATACAGTGACCATAGGCTTTTCTGTCAACGATGCCTTTGCCAAAAATTTATTTGTAGAATACCTACTAGAAGATGTCGATAGTACATGGAGCCAAGCCAAAAAACAAAATTACATATCTTATGCCCGACTGCCTCATGGAAAATACACCTTGCGTCTTCATTCCACAGATGGGCTGAACAATTATTCTGATGATACTATTATCCATTTTAGAATACTTCCACCGTGGTATCTTACCTCCTGGTGGTATCTTGTCTGTACTCTATTAATAATAGCCTCTTTTTTCGCCATTTTTCTCTTGATGAAGAAACAATTACAAGCAAAGAATCTAAAGCGGATGAAAATAAAAGAAACTGAATTTCTACGTCAAATGAATGAACAGTTGCAGAACGAAATAGAGAGAAAAAATGCAGAATTATTCACACAAGCCTCATTTATTATACAGAAAAACGAACTAATTCTGAATTTAAAAAGAATAGTAGATGAGATTTGTTCTAAAAATACACAAAAGGCGTTAATCCCACTCTATCAAAAAATAAATCATCTACTTGCCAATAATCTCAATACAGAAGACGACTGGAAAATATTCCTCATCAAATTTGAACAGAAACATCATAATTTTTTCAAAACATTGAAAGAGCATTATCCCCAACTCACCACCAACGATTTAAGACTTTGTGCTTGTCTAAAACTAAATATGGATACCAAAGATACTGCTTCGTTAATGAATTTATCCATCCGTTCTATTGAAAACAATCGCTATCGTCTTCGCAAAAAGCTGAATTTAAAATCTACACAAAATTTAAACGATTTCTTTTTGACAATAAACTGAGCACACATAAATCTAACAATCAGATAATTACAAAAAAATGAGTAGTAAATGTGAATTTATAAAACTATTAAAAATCAGAATTATGTATTAGTGATGAAGATGTTTTTTTGTTTTCAGATATTACAAGTCATACATTTGTCTAAAATTGAATTAAAGCACTGCGCAGGGCAAAAATCAATTAAAAAACAAATGTTATCCACTAAAAATTAATGCAATGAAGAAAGAACCACATCTTCTTTTAAGACGAGTCTCTTATCTTAAAAGTTTATTCCTAATGACATGTCTGCTAATAATAGCCACATCTACATTAGCCCAAACAAAAAATGTAATAGGTACTGTAACCGATATTTCCGGTGAAGCTCTTATAGGTGTATCTATTCTCGTACAAGGCACCAATAATGGTGTAGTTACTGATTTAAATGGAAAGTATACATTGAACCATGTACCAGAAAATGCAACCTTAGTCGTAAGCTATATTGGAATGCTGACACAAGAGATAAAAGTCAATGGACAATCTACCATCAATATCATTTTAAAAGAAGACTCACAACAACTTGAAGAAATAATCGTAATAGGTTATGGTGCAGCAAAAGCCAAAGATTTAACTGCTCCTATTACCGTTGTAAAGGGAGAAACACTAACTTCAGTACCATCTACCACACCGATGGCAGCTCTTCAGGGAAAAGTACCAGGCGTCAACATTGTAAATAATGGTGCACCGGGAGAAGGGCCTACTGTACAAATTCGCGGCATTGGTTCTTTTTCCAATAGTAAGCCCCTATTTGTTGTAGACGGGATGTTTTACGATAACATCAACTTCTTGAACAACGCTGATATTCAAGAAATGTCAATCTTGAAAGATGCTTCAGCTGCAGCTATATACGGTGTACGCGCTGCAAACGGTGTAGTACTTATCACTACTAAAAAAGGAGCACGTAACCAAAAAGCAAAAATCACCTATGACGGATATGTCGGTATTCAAAAAGCATCCAATGTCCTTGAGTTGTGCAATGCGCACGAATACGCCACCATGCTTCTTGAAGGAAATTATGATGCTTATCAAGCACATTTCAAACAATCTATTGATAAATATGGAGGTAGCTATGCCGACACTGATTTTCACAATTGGACATTCGGTGCTGACAACAATTGGTATGATCAACTTCTACGTACTGCAGTTATCACAAACCACAGTTTAAATATAAATGGCGGTTCTGATAAAGCCGTTTATTCTGTAGGTGCAAGCTACTTATATCAAGACGGTATCATGAACATTGACAACAACTACAAGCGTATGAACTTTCGTGGTTCTGTCGACTATGATGCTGCCAATTGGCTGAAAGTCGGATTCAATGGTGTATTCAGTAATTCTACCCAGCAAGTGCCTAATAATCAAGCATGGCAGAAAGCCTTCAACTGCCCACCGATTGTAGCTCTTTATGATGAAAATAACGACAAAGGCTTTCCTGACAAATTTGGCTCTCCAGATGCAATAGGCTATACATCAAATTTTTACAATCCCATTGCAACAGCCAAATATTTTGATTCAAGCAAAGAGAACTATCAAGTTTTAAGTAACTTCTATGCACAGATTGATTTTATTCCAAACAAACTTAATTTCAAAACAAATTATTCTTATAGTTTCCTATCCACTCAAGGTCGTGAGTTCACTCCCAAATACTACGTTAGCAGTTGGCAACAATCAGCAACAACCCAACTTACAAAAAATGAAAATAAATACTATAACTATATTTGGGACAACACTCTGACCTATAATAACCAATGGGGTAAACACAAATTCGGTGCTATGGCAGGTTATTCTATGCGTCAGGAACAATGGCGTATGTTCGAAGGTAAAGCAAGTAACGTTCCCGAAGGTGCAGACGAATATTGGTACATTAAAAATGGTGATGCTGCAGGTGCTACCATAAAAGACGATGGTTACTGCTACAGAGGTATCTCTTACTTTACTCGTTTGAATTATAATTATGATGACAAATATCTGTTAATGTTCACTATGCGCGCCGATGGTTCCAGCAAATATCAGGAACATTGGGGTTACTTCCCTTCAGTTGGTGCAGCTTGGGTTCTCTCAGAAGAACCTTTTATGAAAGGTCAGAAATGGGCCGATTTTCTAAAGTTACGTGCTAGCTGGGGTAAACTAGGTAATGACCATGTAGCAGCAAGTGATGGATTCGCCTCAATTGCTACCGGCAATGACGCGTCTGGAGTCTTTGGAAACACTACTCTAGCAGGATACCAAAACACGACCTACTTTAGTTGGTTAAAATGGGAAGTAGTAGAGGAATGGAATGCAGGTATAAACTTTATCACTCTGAACAATCGTTTGAATATTGACTTTGACTATTACCATCGCATGACAAGCAATGCTGTAATTGCACCGCTCCTTCCATTCAGTACCACGACTTTAGCCGGGAACTATGGTAAGATTCTAAACTCAGGTATTGATATAAGTGCCAATTGGAATGACAAAATCGGCAAAGATTTTTCCTATAACATAGGTATAAATATCTCCACCCTAAGAAATCGAGTAAAAGATTTGGGTGACAACAAAATCATTAGAGGAGGAAAAACTGTAAATATTGTAGGCAAAGAAATGAATTCATTTTATGGTTTCAAGATGATAGGCGTTTATCAAACAGATGAGGAAATTGCCGCCGACCCCATTGCTGTAGCCAATGGTTGCGTACCAGGTGATCTAAAATATGCTGACCTTGATGGCAACAAAGTTCTAGACGGTAATGACCGCACCACATTAGGCTCATATATTCCCAACTTCACCTATGGAATAAACCTTGGACTCAACTACAAGAATCTCGACTTCCAGTTGACCACCTATGGACAAACCGGTGCTCAAATGTTCAATCGTAAACGTGCGCTTCGTTATTCTTCTCAAAACTATAACTTTGACCGCGCTCAATACGAGAATCGTTGGACAGGTCCAGGCTCTACTAACTCTAATCCATCGGCTGCCGCCTTACTTAAACCATGGAATGTAAGTGACCAAAAATACAGTTCTTACTTTGTGGAAAGTGCTGATTTCTTCCGCATTCAGAATATTACGCTCGGCTATACATTCCGCAATCTCAAATTAGGCAACTATACTATGCCGGGAATACGTCTGAGCCTCACAGCTGACCGACCGTTCACTACTTTTAAAGCGAACTCGTTCTCTCCTGAGTTATCCGACAGCGAGGGCTGGGATACTGAAGTATATCCTCTGACATCATCTTATACTTTTGGGGTAAGATTTGATTTCTAAAAAAGATATGCTTCCCTATGAAGACACTTACTTAGTAAAAATATCAATAAATTAGAACTAATGAAAACATTAATAAAACCCTTTGTATATATAATGTCCGCCTTAATGGTGTTGTCATTCGCGTCTTGTAATGATTTTCTGGACAAAGAACCAGAAGGAAAGGTACCAGAAGAAAAAGTAGACTATACCAATTTAAGTAATATGTATCAACCTGTATCAGGTGTATATGCTAAGATTCGTACTAGTGGGCTTCACTGGGTTATATGGGAAATCACTACCATTCGCGACCAAGACGTATTCAGTGGTCAATGGAATGGTAGCGACTACTACAACCTAAGCGAATATAAATATAACGATTCTTTTTGGGGAATCAATGAATTATGGATGCAATACTATAATATCATCAAAACAGCCAATGCAGCCATCGAGTCATTAGACCTATATGCCGAAAACATAACTAATGACGACGATATGAAAACCTATAAACAATATCGAGGCGAAGTAATGTTTATGCGCGCTTACGCCTATTATCGTCTAGTTCAGGCATTTGGAGCGGTTACCATCCTTCGTGACAATAATCAAACCGATTTGAGCCGTTCCACCGTCAATGCAGTCTATAAATATGCTTTAGAAGATTTGCAATACGGCATGGACAATATGCCACGTATCCGTCCTAATCAAAGTGAACATAAAGGAGCTGTAACAGCTTTCTCTGCTGCAATGTTAGCTGCCAAGATTTATCTGAATCAAGCTAACTATACCAAAGTGGAGGAATTAACAGACGACATCATCAAGAATGGAAAATTTACACTCTATCCAGACTTCTATCAGTTGTTCAAAATTCCAGGAAAACTTTGTGACGAATCCATATTCGAATGCCAAATGACCGATTTTGGCAATGGTTCCGGTGACTTAATCGATCCAGGAGAGTGGTTCACTTGCCAAGGTCCCAATAATTCCGGTAGCAATATCAATGGATGGGGGGATTGTGGCATTTTGAAGTCTTTCCGTGATTGGGCTTACGAACGTGGCGAAACTGTGCGTGCCACAACATCATTCTTGTTAGCAGGCTCTACAACTCCAGACGGTGACGTGGTCAAGCCACAGATCAATTCTGCAAAAACAGACTGCTGGAATGGAAAGGCCTATACGCCTACCAACCAATTGACTCCGGGACGAACAAAATATGGTACAAACAACAATGTACGAATCTTCCGTTATGCCGATGTACTATTGATGAATGCAGAAGCTAAAATTAAAAATGGCAAAAGTGGTGACAATCCTTTCAATGAAGTCAGAAGACGTGCCAAAATGCCCGAACTTAAGAATGTAACCTTTGAACAAGTCATCGATGAACGTCGTATGGAGTTAGTATGCGAATGGGGCGAACGCTATAACGACCTTGTACGCACGGGCCTAGCAAAGACAGAATTGGTAGGATGGTCTGAAGACAAAGCTCTTTTGCCACTTCCTTTCAACCAATACACTCAGACTCCCGATTTATTAAAAGAACCAAAAGACGAATAAGCCTCATTGGCAAAATCTATATAGTATAACAATCTATTTTCACTTGATATATTTCAAGTTATAAGATATGAAAAAAAGAATATTATTTATAGCCTTTTCGCTATCCACACTCATGGCAGTTGCAATGCCGGGAAAAAATAGCCTGAAAAGTACACCTCAGGAAATGGACAAGTTCGTAACAGAACTGATGAAAAAAATGACCATAGAGGAGAAAATAGGCCAGTTAAACCTGCCCGTCACCGGTGAAATCACCACTGGGCAGGCCCGTAACAGCGGCGTAGCCCGACAAATAGAGCAAGGTCTAGTAGGTGGAGTACTCAATCTGAAAGGAGTAGATAAAATACGCGAAGTACAAAAACTAGCCGTAGAGAACTCACGATTAGGTATCCCTCTACTTTTTGGCATGGATGTGGTACATGGTTATGAAACCATATTTCCCATTCCTCTAGGACTTTCATGTAGTTGGAATTTGGCAGCTATTCAAGAATCAGCACGTATTGCTGCTGTAGAAGCTAGTGCTGATGGCATCTGTTGGACATTCAGTCCAATGGTAGATATCAGTAGAGATCCACGCTGGGGACGCGTTAGCGAAGGTAATGGAGAAGACCCCTTTTTAGGTGGAGCAATAGCGCGAGCGATGGTACTAGGCTATCAAGGAGCAAACAATGGACAACAGCTTCAACGCGATGACGAAATTATGGCTTGTGTTAAACACTTTGCCCTTTATGGAGCAGGGGAGGCCGGACGAGACTATAATACTGTAGACATGAGTCGTAATCGCATGTTTAACGAATACTTATACCCTTATCAAGCCGCTGTAGAGGCTGGAGTTAGTAGTGTCATGGCATCCTTCAATGAAGTAGATGGCATACCCGCAACTGCCAATCACTGGCTGATGACTGATGTACTTCGTCGACAATGGAACTTCAATGGATTTGTTGTAACAGATTTCACTGGCATATCCGAAATGGTAGCACATGGCATAGGAGATCTACAAACCGTTTCTGCACGGGCCCTCAATGCAGGTGTAGACATGGACATGGTAAGTGAAGGATTCATAGGGACTCTCAAACAATCTCTTGTACAAGGAAAAATAAGTATGGAAACCTTAAATACGGCTTGCCGACGTATCCTTGAAGCCAAATACAAATTGGGGCTGTTTGATAATCCCTACAAATACTGTGATTTAAAACGCCCTACACGCGACATTTTTACAAAAGCTCATCGAAAGGCTGCCCGGCGAATAGCTGCCGAAAGTTTCGTACTATTAAAAAACGAACCTTTTAATAAAATAGACAAAAACGGCACGACTACCCACTCCCTTTCTCCCCTTCTTCCACTCAAGAAAGAAGGCACAGTTGCTGTTATTGGTCCATTAGGAAACACTCGTAGCAATATGCCAGGTACATGGAGCGTAGCAGCCCGGCTCAATGACTACCCATCCTTATATGAAGGACTGAAGGAAATGTTGGCAGGCAAAGTGAACGTAATCCATGCTAAAGGAAGTAACCTTATAAACGATGCAGCTTATGAAGAGCGAGCCACTATGTTCGGGCGTTCACTGAATCGTGACCAGCGAACGAACCAAGAAATGCTAGACGAAGCGCTGAAAGTAGCTAATAATGCAGACGTCATTGTAGCTGCTTTAGGCGAAAGTTCCGAAATGAGTGGTGAAAGTTCCTGTCGTACTAATCTTAACCTCCCAGACGTACAACGAACTTTATTGGAAGCCCTACTGAAGACAGGTAAGCCCTTGATACTTACCCTTTTTACTGGACGTCCATTAACACTGACCTGGGAACATGAAAATGTACCCGCTATACTGAATGTATGGTTCGGTGGAAGTGAAGCAGCCTATGCAATTGGAGATGTATTATTCGGTGATGTCAATCCTAGTGGAAAACTGACCATGACTTTCCCTAAAAATGTAGGGCAAATCCCCTTGTTCTACAATCATAAAAACACAGGACGCCCTCTACAAAATGGGAAATGGTTCGAAAAATTCCGCAGCAACTATTTGGATGTAGATAATGATGCGCTCTATCCTTTCGGCTACGGTCTATCATACACAACTTTCCAATATGGAGATATTGTACTGAACACCCCAACCATGAAACAAAACGAAACAATAACAGCTACAATCCAAGTTACAAACAGTGGAAAATACGATGGAGCAGAAGTTGTACAACTTTACATTCGGGATCTTGTGGGAAGTATCACCCGACCAGTACGCGAACTGAAAGGATTTAAAAAAGTATTCCTGAAAGCGGGAGAAAGTAAGACTATTTCTTTCAAAATTACAGCTGATCTGCTCCGATTCTATGACTATGACCTGAACCAAGTAACCGAACCGGGTGAATTTGATATATTCATCGGTGGGAGTAGTCAGGCTACAAAAACTGCAAGATTGACATTAAAATAACAAAAAATGAAACATTATATTTTTCTACTCTGCTTCAGTGGTCTTCTATCACTGTGTTGTTGCAAAAATCAGTATACTTCCACCGACAAATCGGTGGAAGTAATGACATTTAACATACGTCTGGATGCCCCTTCAGACAGCGCCAACAACTGGAAGTACCGTAAAGAGAATGTTTATCAAATGATTACTTACTATCATCCCGATCTATTAGGTATGCAAGAAGTATGTCATAACCAAATGGAAGATCTGAAACAGGGTCTTCCCCAGTATACTGCCTTAGGCGTAGGACGAGACGATGGAAAAGAAGCCGGTGAATACTGTCCGATATTCTTCAATCCAAATCGGTTCACTCTCCTAAAAAGCGGTAATTTCGCACTCAGCGAACATCCTGATTCTATAGGTATAAAAGGATGGGATGCGTCTTATAACCGTATCACTACTTGGGCCATATTAAAAGAAAAAAGAAATGGAAAGGAGCTTGTCTTTTTCAATACCCATCTTGACAATGACGGAAAAATAGCACGCAAAGAAAGTGCTCGACTCATTGTACAAAAAATAAAAGAAATTGCTCCGCATATACCTGCCATCCTCACCGGAGATTTCAACTGTACTCCTGATGAAACACCACTACAAGTGTTAGAAAAAAATGGCATGAAGAACTCTCTAAAAACTGCAAATGTAACTTATGGCCCTTCTTGGTCATTCCACGACTTCGGCCGCTTAACAAAAGAGGAATGCACGCTACTTGATTATATATTTACTACTGATAATATCGAAGTAAACCGTTACCGAGTCATTCAGGACAAGCCCAATAATGGTTTTCTTTCTGATCACTATCCTATACTTGTCAAATTAGCTTTCAAATAATTATGAATATCCTATATCCTCTTTTATTCTGCTACCTATTATTAGGATTCTCCCAAGGTACAAATATTACAGCTAAGCAAGCCAAAAAACAACTGAGCGACGAAGCATTGCTGGATACTGTACAACACCGCACTTTCCGCTACTTTTGGGAAGGAGCGGAACCCAACAGCGGACTTGCACGCGAACGTATCCACATGGATGGTATCTATCCTGAGAACGATCAAAATATAGTAACTTCCGGAGGAAGTGGTTTCGGCATCATGGCAATATTAGCTGGCATCGATCGTGGTTATGTCACCCGCGAAGAAGGTTTAAAACGCATGGAACGCATCATCACCTTCCTTGAAACAGCCGATCGCTTTCATGGAGTCTGTCCTCATTGGTGGCATGGAGACACTGGTAAAGTAAAACCTTTCGGACAAAAAGACAACGGAGGAGATCTTGTGGAAACGGCTTTCATCATGCAAGCCCTCCTAACTGTACATCAATATTATGTGAACAAAGACAGCACAAGACAAACTCCAACTGAAAAGGCTCTGACAGAAAGAGAACTTTCACTTGCTACGCGTATTGACCAGCTATGGCGTGAAGTAGACTGGAATTTCTACCGACAAAACGGACAAAATGTTCTCTATTGGCACTGGAGTCCCCAATATGCATGGGAGATGAACTTCCCTATACATGGTTACAACGAATGTCTCATCATGTACATACTTGCGGCCGCCTCGCCAACGCACGGAATACCACCAAAAGTCTACCACGAAGGATGGGCAGAGAACGGAGCTATCCTCAGTCCTCACAAAGTGGAAAATATAGAACTGAATTTACGTTATCAAGACTCCAAAGCCGGACCTCTTTTTTGGGCACAATACTCTTTCCTTGGCCTCAACCCCACAAAATTAAAAGATAAATACTGCTCTGATTATTTTAATGAAATGAAAAATTTGACACTTGCCAACCGGGCTTACTGTATCCGCAATCCTAAATGCCATAAAGGATTTGGTAGCGACTGTTGGGGACTGACAGCTAGTTACTCCGTGAACGGGTATGCGGCACATGCACCCAATGAGCACGATGACAAAGGGGTAATTTCTCCTACAGCTGCCCTCTCCTCCATTGTCTATACCCCAGAGTATTCGCTACAAGTAATGCGCCATCTCTATGAAATGGGTGAAAAAGTGTTCGGCCCATATGGATTCTACGATGCTTTCAGCGAGACGGACAATTGGTACCCACAACGTTACCTTGCCATAGACCAAGGGCCTATTGCAGTTATGATAGAAAATTATCGCAGCGGATTGCTATGGAAATTATTCATGAGCCATCCTGATATACAAAAAGGATTACAAAAATTAGGTTTTTCAATAGAAAACTAACATACCCCAATTTAACATCATGAAAATAAATCTTGTCTTACTCACTCTATGTATGCTTGTGCATACATCTTTATTGGCACAAACGAATGAATTACAACGCTCTACTCCAGAAGCCGAAGGTGTTCCATCCGAAGCAATCATCACACTATTCGATTCCTTGACAGCTTTACCACACACAGACATCCATAGTGTCATTGTGCTACGTCATGGCAAAGTGATAGGTGAAATTTATCCAACTCCTTTCGCACCTGAATATCGCCATACAATGTACTCTTGCTCCAAAACCTTTGTAGGCGCAGCCGTAGGATTAGCCATTGCAGATAACCGTCTAAGACTGAATGATCGCATTGTTTCTTTCTTTCCAGAACAATTACCGGACTCCGTTTCAGAGAACTTATCTAACATAACTGTACACCATCTACTTACAATGACTTCTGGTATCACACCCGATTGGAATATGCGCAACGTTTGTACAAACTGGTTATCCACCTTTCTTGCCAAACCTGTGAAAACCCCTGGAGTGCAGTTTGAATATGATTCTATCAGTACCTATGTGCTTTCTGCTATTATACAAAAAGTAACTGGTATGACACTGTTGGACTATTTGAAACTAAAGCTTTTTAATCCAATGAATATCAAAGAAGTTGCATGGGAAATCAGCCCAGAAGGAATTCATACCACATAAATATAACGCTGATATTCATGAAACCAAATGAGTATGCCTTAGGTGTATAACCATCCATAAGTTCTTCGTTTGACTGAACAAATGGAAGCAATCCGCCTAACAACATGATTACCATACCGATAATAGCTAAATATCTGGTATTACCGGCTGGCTTACCATTAAGTGCTCCACACTTAG
>OGZW01000293.1_pt1 | contig 38111 bp, 31 predicted proteins | sample 1577001 | NCBI WGS metagenome assembly OGZW01 (sample SAMEA3541519, study PRJEB24748) | human gut metagenome | biome: human gut; feature: human-associated habitat; material: faeces | place: China | collected 2012 | reverse complement strand
AATATAGATGATTTGATTCTCAGACTTCGTCTGTCTACTCACCCCGGCAAATTCCTATTTGATGCTTCTATACCTACATCGGTGAGCACTCCCATTACCGGTCGGTATGGCATGGCGAAGCGTTGGGAGAGATAACGCATTGCCGCTCCGGTCTCACCATCAGGGCCCCCAAACTGACTGATGATTGCTTTTGCCATAGCAGCATCGGTTCTTTTTATATTAATCGGATATTCCAATCTTTTTTCATAATTCCACATAAATCTTATCCCTCCATTTCCCAAGGCCACGGTTCATTTGCCCATGCCCAGAAGTCAGTACCTTTAGGTACAGTGTCAAGCGTCAGAGGCGAGAAGCGGCTGCTATATTCTTTTAATGCCTGTTTTCTTGCGTTTGTATAATATTCAAAATATTCTAAACCCTCAGCATTTTTAGGATGTGTATCAAGAAACATAGCACAGTCTAAGGCAGCAAAGCTTACAAAATCAATATAACATTTTAAATTCTGCTGATTCATGTTACAGTTACAATTTTGGTTTCGGTTGTTGTTGCGGGCAGAATTAGAGTTACAGCCAGAGTTAGAATTACAACCGGAATTACCATTAAAATTGCAGTTCATAGAATGATGCTGACAGGAGTTCATGTTACAGTTTTGCGTAGTGTAGTTTTGAGAAGAATGCATATTCTGCATCATTTCTGGCACCTCCTTCCAGTAAAAGGCAGGTCAAGTTCCTGAAAGATTGTTCCGGCGCAAAGAGCATTTTCAGGTTTATATATATTCTGCCATTTCTGCCATGGAACATAGGCCATAGCAAGCGGCATGGAATCTAATTTTAACACTTCTTTTTCCTGCTTACATGAGCAGGAAGAATGATTTTCCATCATGGTGGTGTCTCCTTAAGTTTATATAGTTATATATATGATAAGCAACCTGAAATGTCCATAAGATCAGACGATTTCAAAGAAAGAAGATAGCCTATATTGTGACTCTCTTCCTAGGCGTCTCTCCTAATGAATTTATTTTATCAAATATAATATTTTATATATAATGTTGCAATGTCACCAGAAAAACTCTTAAAAATTTGACAAGGACATAAATTGACAAATATAGATAGGGGGCGTATTATATAGATAACTGTTTTATTTCAAGATATGTTAGTTCCCCAAAATGACATATTGAAAATCCCCAAAACAGTAAGAGAGTCTTCCGAAGAAGTGATCGCTTTCGGAAGATTTTTTTTATGCAGAAGAAAGTGCACATTACTTGCATTTTTAAAGTCAGGACTGTATAATATAAGATTGATTAACTTAGTTTACTATTTCATCGAGAAGTGAAGTATCAATGAGATAGCAGATGGTAGAATTTCATTTTATTTTTTTATGAAGAAAGGAATGGAACAATGACAAAAATAGATATTATTTCTGGTTTCCTTGGAGCTGGAAAAACGACTTTAATTAAGAAACTTATCGAAGAGGCACTGAAAGGACAGAAAGTTGTTCTTATCGAGAATGAATTTGGCGAAATTGGTATTGACGGTGGATTTTTAAAAGAATCCGGTATTCAGATTAATGAGATGAATTCTGGATGTATTTGCTGTTCTTTAGTTGGTGATTTTAATACAGCATTGAAAGATGTTTTAGAGCAGTATACACCAGACCGCATCATCATCGAGCCTTCAGGAGTTGGCAAGCTTTCTGATGTTATGAAAGCGGTACAGAAGGTTGTAGATGCAGAGGCGAATGTTGTATTAAATAGCCATATCACTGTTGCAGATGCACAGAGAGCAAAAATGTATCTCAAGAACTTTGGTGAGTTCTACCGTAACCAGGTTGAATTTGCCAGTGCAGTAATTTTAAGCCGTTCCCAGAATGTAAAGGAAGATAAGTTAGAGAAGGCAGTAGAATTACTTCGCAGCCTGAATGATAAATGCCCTATCGTGACAACTCCTTGGGAAGAACTTAGCGGAGCACAGATTCTTGAAGTAATGGAAGGGGAAAATGACTTCGCAAAAGAGTTAATGGAAGCAGCACAGGTTTGCCCTGAATGTGGACATCATCATGAACATGGCGAAGAGTGTCATGATCACCATCACGATCATGAGGAGCACGAACATCACCATCACGATCATGAGGAGCATGAGCATCATCACGACCATGACCACGAAGAGCATGAGCATCATCATGAACATGACCATGAAGAGCATGAGCATCATCATGATCATGACTGCTGTGGACATGATCACCATCATCACCATGCAGATGAAGTATTTACAAGCTGGGGTAAGGAAACTCCTAAGAAATTTACAGAAGAAGGAATTCGTGCAATTCTTGATACCTTATCTAAAGAGGATTCCGATGAGTACGGTATTATCTTAAGAGCAAAAGGTATTGTTCCAGATGAAAACGGTAAATGGATTCACTTTGACCTCGTGCCAGGTGAGGACGAGGTACGTTATGGCTCTGCAGAATACACGGGAAGAATCTGTGTTATCGGTTCTAAACTTAATGAGGACAAACTTGCAGAACTTTTTGGTTTATAGAAAATGTACTTTCGGAGTCTTTCTTGCATTTGCTTTTGTAAGAATATTCTGAGAGTGTATTTGAAACCCCACAGGAGGAAAATTTATGTTAGGTAAGAAAAAGGAGCTGGAGATTCCTGTATATTTATTTATGGGATTCTTAGAAGCCGGAAAGACAACCTTTATTCAGGAAACACTGGAAGAAGATTATTTTAACGACGGAGAAAGAACACTTTTATTTGCCTGTGAAGAGGGAATGGAAGAATACGACGAAGAACTGTTAAAGAGAACAAATACAACTGTTGTTTATGTAGAAGAGCAGGAAGATTTCAATACAGAATTCCTGACAAGCAAGCTTTTACAGTATTATCCAGACCGTGTTATTATAGAATATAATGGTATGTGGACCATTGATCATTTAGTAGAGGCGATGGAGGGAACTCCACTTATGATTTTCCAGACAATCGTAAGTGCCAATGCGGAAACATTTGATCTGTATATGAACAATATGCGTTCTCTTGCTGTAGAAATGTTTAAGATGGCAGAACTTGTTATCATTAACCGTTGTACAAAGGCAACACCAAGAGCAACTTACAGAAGAAGTATCAAAGCTGTTAACCGTCGTGTACAGGTCGTTTTTGATTCTATGGTTCCAGGTGAGGACATGGAGGAAGAAGAGGATGAACTTCCATTTGATATCAGCGGAGATGAAATTCATCTCGAAGATGATGACTACGGTGTATGGTTCATCGATGCGATGGAACGTCCGGAACTTTATGACGGAAAGACTATGGTAATGAAAACAAGAATCTTTAAGGCAATGCGTATGCCGAAGGGAACTTTCGTTCCAGGCCGTCATGCTATGACCTGCTGTGCAGATGATATCCAGTTTATCGGTTATCTTTGTCACACAAATCATGCAAAGTCTTCCACGATTAAATCCCTCAAAAATAAAATGTGGGTAACTCTTACCGCAGAAGTGAAAGTGGAATATAATGAAGAATATCAGGATAAAGGTCCGGTGCTTTATGCAAAACGAATTGAAGCGGCAGAACCACCGGAAGAGGAGTTGGTACACATTCAAAGATATGAAAATCTAAAGAACCAAAAAGAGATTGTTCAGGACGAAAAAATTGAGTTAAGTAGCATTAAGTCAAGAATGGGCAAGACGACTATTGAACTTGAAAATATTTCAAAGGCATATGACTGCAAAGTTTTGATAAATGATTTTTCTTATAATTTTTTAAAGGGCGACCGAGTAGGTTTTGTGGGCAAAAATGGTTGTGGAAAAACTACCTTAATGAAGATTATTGATGGAAGAATTGAGCCTGACAGCGGTAGTGTAAACATTGGACAGACTATCAAAATAGGTTATTATACACAGGAGCTTGAAAATAACAAAGAGGCAGGAATTGCTTATATGAATCCTGATGATAGGGTTATTGATTATATAAAAAATACTGCCGAGTTTGTAAGAACAGAGGAAGGGCTTGTGTCAGCCTCGGTTATGCTTGAAAGATTTCTTTTTGAACCGTCACAGCAGTATAGTAAGATTGAAAAATTGTCAGGTGGGGAAAAACGTCGCTTAAATCTTTTGCGTGTGCTTATGGAAGCCCCAAATGTACTTATACTTGATGAGCCAACTAACGATTTGGACATTGAAACAATGACAATTCTTGAAGATTATTTGGATAGTTTTGATGGAATTGTAATTACCGTATCCCACGACAGATATTTTCTAGACAGAGTTGTCAGAAGAATTTTTTCCTTTGAGGAAAATGGGGTAATCGACCAGTACGAAGGTGGTTACACAGATTACATAAATCGAAAGAAGGAAAAGGGATTGCTTGAAGAAAATGCTTTGTTAAAAACAAAAAGTAGCAGTGCAGGAAAGTCAGATTCAGATAAAACCGAAAAAGAGGAATACAAAATAAGAAACAAAAAGCTTAAGTTTTCTTACAATGAACAAAGAGAATACGAGACAATTGAGGACGATATTGCAAAATTAGAAGAGAAGATTGAAAAGCTTGACGGTGAAATAGTCAAGAATGCAACTAATTCAGTTAAGCTTAGGGAACTTATGGAAAGTAAGGAAGAAACGGAAACACTTCTTATGGAAAAAATGGACCGTTGGGAGTATTTGGAAGATTTGGCAAAGAAAATTGAGGAACAATAAAGATAATATCTGAGTTTATCCTAGCAATTCCTACCACAGTGGTATTATATATAAAAATCTACTAATCTGGTAGAAAAAATCAAAATCAGGGTTGACATCCCAACCATCAGATGTTATTCTAAAGAAGTAAATTAAATAATTTTAAATAGTATGTAACTTTAAGTAGGCATTAACTATACACACATCTCAAAGGGGGTCGTGTATCTGTTATACCTACTTTTTTTGTGTTTAAAAGAGCTGCAACTTATAACAAAAATAGTCGTAAATGTATGATACATGCCCAAATGAACCAAAATATTATTAGTGTTTGAAAGGAGAAAAAATGAAAGACAAAATTTTTGGTGTTTTACAACGTGTAGGAAGATCATTTATGCTTCCAATAGCTATCCTTCCTGTAGCAGGTTTGTTACTTGGACTTGGTAGCTCATTTACAAATGAAACAATGCTTAAAGCATACGGATTATTAGGTATTATGGGACCTGGAACAGTATTTAATGCAATATTTCAAGTAATGAGTGATGCGGGAAATATAGTTTTTACTAACCTGCCGATTATTTTTGCAATGGGTGTTGCAATAGGTATGGCAAAAAAAGAAAAGGAAGTTGCAGCACTTGCAGCAGCTATAGCTTTCTTCATTATGCACGCATCAATTGGTGCCATGATTACAATTAACGGTGGCGCAGAAAAAATGCTTGAAGGTGCCACAACAAATGTTGTGGGAATTACTTCATTACAGATGGGTGTGTTTGGTGGTATTATTGTTGGTCTTGGTGTTGCAGCACTTCATAACAAATTTTACAAAATCGAATTGCCACAGGTATTATCATTCTTTGGAGGAACAAGATTTGTTCCAATTATTTGTTCATTAGTTTTCACATTAGTTGGTATTTTAATGTTCTTTATCTGGCCGGTTATCCAGAGCGGAATTTACTCTGTTGGAGATTTAGTACTTAATTCAGGTTACGCAGGAACATGGGTATACGGATTTATGGAAAGACTTCTTATTCCATTTGGTCTTCATCATGTATTTTATCTTCCATTCTGGCAGACAGGCGTTGGCGGAACAATGGAAGTTGGAGGTCAGTTAATTGAAGGTGCACAGAATATTTTCTTTGCACAGCTTGCAGATCCATCAGTTACAAAATTTGCAGTTTCAGCAACAAGATTTATGTCAGGTAAGTTCCCACTTATGATTTTCGGACTTCCTGGAGCAGCACTTGCAATGTATAGAACAGCAAAGCCTGAAAAGAAGAAAGCAGTAGCAGGTCTTCTTTTGTCAGCAGCTTTAACATCAATGATTACAGGTATTACAGAACCATTGGAATTTACATTCCTTTTTGTTGCACCATTACTTTATGGTATTCACTGCGTATTTGCAGGACTTGCATATATGTTAATGCATGTATTTAAAGTAGGTGTAGGTATGACATTCTCAGGCGGTCTTATTGATATGTTCCTGTTTGGAATAATGCAGGGAAATGGAAAGACTAACTGGATTTGGATTGTTATTGTAGGTATTGTTTACTTTATCGTATATTATTTCTTATTTAGCTTCTTAATTAAAAAATTAGATTTGAAGACACCTGGTAGGGATGACAGTGAGGAAGTCAAACTTTATAGAAGAAGCGATGTTGAAGCTAAGAAAAACGGCAAGTCAGAAAACGGAGAAAATAGTGATGTTGATGAATTATCAGAAATGATTACTAACGGTTTAGGCGGAAAGAAAAATATTTCTGATGTTGACTGCTGTGCAACAAGACTTAGATGTACAGTTTTTAAAGCTGAATTGGTTAATGACGGAATGCTTAAGGCAACAGGTGCGTCAGGTGTAGTACACAAGGGTAACGGCGTTCAGGTAATTTATGGACCAAAAGTAACAGTAATTAAGTCTAACTTAGAAGATTATCTGGAAACAGCTCCAAATATAGAGTATAATGGTAGCAATAGTCAGTCAGACGAAGTTGAAAACAAGACTGAGGATGGAAATAATCAGAAGGAGCAAGAGACAAAAATAGTAAAATCAATTATTATCTCAAGCCCTATTACAGGTATAGCCGCAGATTTAGGTACAGCGCCGGATGAAGCTTTTGCAAGCAGAATGATGGGAGACGGTGCAGTTGTAACTCCAACAGATTCAGTTGTTAAGGCACCTGCTGATGGTGAAATTGTATTTGTTTTTGATACTAAGCACGCAGTAGGATTTACAACAGAAGATGGTATTAGTATGATTATCCATGTTGGTATTGACACAGTAAAACTTAACGGCGAAGGCTTTGATGTAATGGTAGAAGCAGGACAGAAAGTTAAGAAGGGTGATCCTATTATGAAACTTGATTTGGATTATTTATCTGCCAATGCACCATCATTGGCATCACCTGTAATGTGTACAGAGCTTAGCGACAATCAAAAAATCAGATTACTTAAGGAAGGCGATATACAGGCAGGGGAATCACTTTTTGCTATTGATATTTACGAATAATGTCACAGAGTAATTAGGATATGTATAGAGTAAAAAAAGCGTTAAACCACAATGCGGTTGTGGCAATTGATGCAGAAAAATGTCAGGAATTTTTGATTTTGGGAAAAGGCATCGGGTTCGGTAAGAAAGTTACTGAGTATGTTGAACCAAGAGCAGAAGACACTGTATATTCAATGAAAGAATGTACGGAAAGAGGAGAGGCAGAAGACATTGTTAATGAAGTTTCTCCAGTTTGTTTAGAGATTGCAGATGCAGTTTTAAATAAGGCGGAAGAAGAATTTGGAAATATTGATAGAAGAATACTTTTTCCATTGGCAGACCATATTGAGTTTGCAGTCAAAAGAATAAAGAACAATGAGCAAATAAGCAATCCGTTAACACCGGATATAAGAGTTCTTTTTCATTCAGAATACAAAGTAGCAGAGGAAATAAAACCGTTGCTTCTCGAAAAGATGGGTGTTGAAATAGATGAACATGAGGTAGGCTACATTGCACTTCACATTCATTCAGCCATTGATACAGAAAACGTATCCCAGTCAATGATTATAGCTCAGGGTGTGCGTGAGTGTATTTCTATGGTAGAAGCTGAAACAGGAAGAAAAATAAATGTTTTATCTATTTCATACAACCGTCTAATGAATCACATTAAATATATGATAGCAAGAGCCCTTAAAGGTGAAAAAATCAAGCTTAACCTGAACGACTATATGGAAAACAAATTTCCACAGGAATTTCAGATGGCAATCACCATATGTGACAATATAGGCCATTTGCTTAAGTTGTCCTTTGATGAGTCGGAGATAGGATATCTTGCAATGCACATCCAAAGGGTAACAAGCGGAGAGCTTGACTAAAAGTTGTGAAAGAAAAATAAAGAGAGTAAAACTAGTCAGATTAACCATAGTTGATTTGACTAGTTTTTTTGTGGGTGTGGAAGTGGTTTGTTTTGCAATTGCGGAAGTGGTTTGTTTGCAATTGCGGGAAAAGATTGTTTGTTTTGTCTTGTTTCGTTGCTGATTACGTGTCGTAGAGCAAAAATGTTGTAGCACACGTAAAATATTGAAATATTTGTCTTGATTCGTAGCCGATTACGTGTCGTAGAGCGAAAACGCTGTAGCACACGTAAAATATTGAAATATTTGTCTTGATTCGCAACCGATTACGTGTCGTAGAGCGAAAACGCTGTGTGACAAGTAATTTATTGAAATTAAGCTTGTATTTTTGCATGGAATTACGTGTCAGCGAACGAAAATGTTATATGACACGTAATTCTCCAAAAGTTCATTGATATTTTATGAATAATTACGTGTCGGTGAACGAAAATGTTATATGACACGTAATTCTCCCAATTAAGCCTGTCCACAGAGCAAAAAAATCAAGTCTACCGCATTAGAAAATCATAACAAATAATCTAAAAACCTCATATGGTTATGAAAATAAAGAATAAATTATATGAATCTATGTTAAAAGTCATAACACGCTTATGAAAATATTAAGGAGGTTATGATTTTGACATAAATCCACTTGACTTCTAACTACCACGGGACTATACTACATTATATCAGTAATGTAGTATAGTTGATTAAAGATATTATACAAGGAGGTACATCATTGAAAATTGATGAAAACAGTATGATTCCAATCTATGTGCAAATTGCTGATTCCATTGAAGATGACATACTATCAGGAAAATTGAAGGAGAACGATACATGTTACTCACAATTAGTTTTGGCGAAGGAGCTTAAAGTCAATCCGGCTACTGCGGCGAAAGGAATTAATCTTTTGGTTAGCAGAGGGATTCTTATAAAGCACAGAGGTCAGGCAATGACAGTTGCAGGCGATGCCATAAGTATGATTTCAGAAAGGAAGAGGCATAGTGAAGTGGAACAGATAGCAGAACAATTAATTAAACTAAGTAAGAAATTATCAATTACAAAAGAGGAGTTACTTAAACTAATAGCAGAACAATACGATAAGAAGTAAATAAGACCAAAAAGCTAAACATAAAGTTAAACAATCAAAAAAATTAAATACTAAGCTAAAAAGAAAAACAGACACATAATTAAATACAAAGCTAAGTACAAAAGCCAGAAAAAACAAACAAAAAAGAAGTAATTCACAACAAGTAGTTGTAACAACAATTTTAGTCAGGAGGGAAGTGCAGTAATGCATAATGAAAACATGGAAGAGATTAAAAGCATAAGCATGCAGAATGTAACTTTCTCATACAAGGGAAAGAAAAGATATGTTTTTGAAGATTTTTCTGTAGATATTGAGCCAAATCACATTACGGGAATAATTGGTAGAAACGGACAGGGAAAAACAACATTAATGAATTTAATAGCCGGCAAGTTTGAACCGGATGAAGGAATAATTGAAATAGGCGGAAAGAATCCGGCAACTGATATAGGGACAGCTAAGCGTATTGTTTATGTGGCAGGGGTAATGAGTTACAGTGAAATGAAGTTAAAAAAGATAATCGAAGAGTATAGGTTGATGTATGAAAAATTTGATGAAGAGTTTGCTCATAAGTTAATGGAATTATTTGGTTTAAATAAAAAAGCAAAAATTAAAAATCTGTCAAAAGGTCAGGAAACAATTTTTAATTTTTGTTGTGGAATGGCAACAAGAGCAGACATAACAATACTTGATGAGCCGGTTTCGGGAGTTGATGCAATAAGCAGAAACAAAATATATGAAATTATTTTAAGAGACTACATAGAACATCCAAGAACAATATTAATTTCAAGTCATATGTTAGGTGAAATGGAAAAGATTTTGTCAAATATGATAATGATAGGAAACAACGATGTACTTTTTGCAGGAGACATTGAAGAACTGAAAGACAGCGTTTACAGGGTAGACGGCGAACTCGCAAATATTGAAAAATATTGTGAAGAAAAGAAAGTTTTATATAAGAAAAATCAGACATTGGGAGCTATGGCAGTTATCGAAGGCAGACTTAACAAAGAGGAAGCAGAGAAAGCCGATGAATTGGAACTTGCCATAAGCAAGCTTTCAGGGGAAGAAATTTATATGTATAAGACAGATTTGAAAAACGCAAATCAGATGGAGGCATTATGGGAAAAGAAGAACTAAATAATATTAAAAAAATGTATTTGCTAAGAATGCACACAAATAAAAAATATGCAATAATAGTATTTTGGGTTGCCATTGTATTTGCATTAGTAGATATATTGTCAATGGTTATAAATTTTTCAACAGAAGATGTATTTTATCTGAATCTTAACAGCAATAGCGTTGCATTGTTTTGGGTAGTAATTTTGGTATTGCTTGTCACATCCTTTAATATTGGTGAATACAAAAACAATTATATGGCATTTCCACAGAACAGTGTTACAAGATATGTATCAGCATATTTGGCCGATGTAACAACCTTTGGAATTGCGTCATTGTTTCAGGTAATGAACCAGTTGATTTTGTTTGGTGCGGTATCATTAGTTTCATTATTTAATAAAAACATAAAACTAATAAATGTTTTTTCAATGAAAACTGTTTTTGCTGAGCTTGTATATTTATTGGGATATTTTTTACTTATTACAGCAATTATAAAATTATTTGCAGTTATTTATAGAAAAAGCATGGCAGTATTTGGCGTTATTACAATTGCACTAATTGTAGGAGCTTTAAGCTATAGGAATATTTTGCAGAACATTGCAGCGTATGCTAAGGAAAATAACAAATTATTCCTATATGAAAAAGCTATAGATTTAGTTTCAGCTATAGTTGGATTTTATAAAAGAGAATATAATATGGGATTATTTTTCTTAAAAATCGTAGTGACTCTTGTAATAGCATTCTTCATAGGATTTATTATTGAAAAGAAAATCCGTGATAGCAAGCCATTGACTTTTGGCGGAAATCAAAGAGCAATATTAATAGGAATAATGGCAGTTTTCGGTTTTACAATGGCAATAGCAGGGGTTACTATGTATTCTGGCAGTAACGTAATATCTAAAACAGCTACTGAAAAGAAAACATATCCGTTACAAATAAAAGAAGGTGACAAGTACCCGCAGACAATTTCAACTTCTTATGATATGAGTGCAGTTGGAGTAGGAAACATTGATATAAGTAAAAGCAAAAATCCAAGAATTGTAATTGAAAGGATGGAATTAGATTCAAAGAGCAAAAATAAATATATTAAAGATGTGTTTAAGGATTGCCAGATAAGTGCAGAAGTTAAAGATGGAAAAATTCAAGTTACAAGCAGTGCAAAAGATAACAAATTTGTTTACATATCAAATATGTATCAGGAAAATAACCACGTAAGAAGATTTTTAAACAAAGATCAGACAGCGGATTCAATTATGGGTACGGATATTGAAAACATGGCTAACAGTTATATGACAGAATATTTTGTTACGCTGTATGTTCCAAAGGCAAACATAGTCAAAGATGATGAAGACTACAATATGAAATTGTTTGTTAATGGAAGAGATATGAGTGATAACTTGGGATATTTTGATGAAGAATAAATAATATATTACAGTGCAGGGCTGTTGCTTTAACGGTAAAAAACGTTAAGGTGACAGCTCTGTTTTAATGTTCCAAAATAAAAAGTCAATTCAGGAAAAAATTTTTTGAAAAAATTTGGTATACTGAAAAATTATCAAGATGATGATGAGTTTGATGAAGGAGATTATTTAAATTCCATTTTTAATGATTCTAATTGTAATATGTTAGATTTATACATTGAGTTATGCAAAAAAATTAATGAGATTTAAAATTGAATCAGATAAAAAGAGCTATTTATGTAATGGCTCTTTTCTTTTTTTATCAATTTTTATTAATTTCTTCTTTCATTTTTTTGCGTTGTTTCTCCTTTATTTTTTTTATAATATATGTTATTCTATCTTTAGATTTTGCACTTGTGAATAATACTATAAGTATTATCACAAATTTGGCGTGCATATATGATAGAGGAGATAAAGATGAACAGAGTTTTATTAAAGTTAAGCGGGGAAGCCTTAGCAGGTGATAAAAAAACTGGTTTTGATGAAGATACTTGTGTAACTGTTGCAAAACAGGTTAAGACTATAGTAGATAAGGGAGTTCAGGTAGCTATCGTTATCGGTGGTGGAAATTTCTGGAGAGGACGTACAAGCAATAAGATTGACAGAACAAAGGCTGACGGAATCGGTATGATGGCAACAATTATGAACTGTATGTATGTATCAGAAATTTTCAGAACAGAAGGAATGGATACTAATGTGTATACACCTTTTGCATGCGGAACATGGACTAAGTTATTTTCAAAGGATGAGGCAGTAGCAGACCTTAATGCAGGAAAGGTTGTTTTCTTTGCAGGTGGTACAGGACATCCTTATTTCTCAACAGATATGACTATGGTTCTTAGAGCCATTGAAATTGAAGCTGACTGCATTCTTGGTGCAAAAGCAATTGACGGTGTTTATGACAGTGATCCTGCTGTTAACCCTGATGCTAAGAAGTACGATGAACTTTCAATCAGCAAGATTGTTGATGATAGATTAGGTGTTATTGACTTGGCTGCAAGTGTTCTTGCAATGGAGAACAAGATGCCAATGTTATTATTCGGATTAAACGAAGAAGACAGCATTAACAAGGCTGTATCAGGTGAAAAGATTGGCACAAAGATTACTGTAGAATAGTTAATAATTATTAACTGAAAAGTAATTTTGGATAATAACTATAGAATCAAAAATTTTAAGGATTATATAATTAGAAATATAAAAAGATTATTAATCAAAAAATTATTAAGTATAAAATTTTATTAATTATAAAAGATTAGAGGAGAATTATAATGGAAGAATTATTAATGATATACGAAGATAAGATGGAAAAATCTTTGGCTAATTTAGGTGAAGAATATGCAACAATCAGAGCAGGACGTGCTAACCCACATATTCTTGACAAAATCAAAATTGATTACTATGGAACACCAACACCTCTTCAGCAGGTAGGTAACGTTTCAGTTCCTGAAGCAAGAATGATTTGTATTCAGCCTTGGGACGCTTCAATACTTAAAGATATTGAACATGCAATTAATATGTCAGATGTAGGAATTAACCCTACAAACGATGGTAAAGTTATTCGTCTTGTATTCCCTGAACTTACAGAGGACAGAAGAAAAGAACTTGTTAAGGATGTTAAGAAGAAGGGCGAAAATGCCAAGGTTGCTATCCGTAACATCAGAAGAGATGCAATTGATGCCATTAAGAAGAAAGGCAAAGAAGACGGCATTTCAGAAGATGAAGTAAAAGGATATCAGGATGATGTTCAGAAGAAGACAGATGAATACATTAAGAAGATTGATGTGGCAATCGAAGAAAAATCAAACGAAATAATGACAGTATAATAAAATATCAGATTTTAGAGAATAAGAGGAGACCTGTGTTTCCTCTATTTTCGGTTAAAGGAGATTAATTATATGGCAAAAAAGATTGATATAACAGGACTTAATATACCAAAGCATGTTGCCATTATTTTGGATGGTAACGGCAGATGGGCAAAGAAAAGATTTCTTCCAAGAAACGCAGGACATGCAGCAGGTGCAAAGAATGTGGAGAAGATTATTAAAGATGCCCACGATATGGGAATTGAATATATTACAATGTATGCTTTTTCAACTGAGAATTGGAACAGACCGGATGATGAAGTAAAGGCTCTTATGAAGCTTCTTAGAAATTATCTTTCAGACTGTATTGAGAGAGCAAACAAGAACAATATGATTGTTAAAGTAATTGGTAAGAGAGAGAGACTTGATCAGGATATTCTTGACAGAATTGATGAGTTAGAGGAATGCTCAAAGAACAATACAGGAATTACTTTTATTATAGCTCTTAATTACGGAAGCCGTGATGAAATAACAAGAGCAACTAAGAAGATGGCAAAGGCTGTTGCAGACGGAGAGTTAAATCCTGATGACATTACAGAGGATACTGTTAATTCATATTTAGATACAGCAGGCATTCCTGATCCTGACCTTCTTATTAGAACAAGTGGTGAGATAAGATTGTCTAATTATCTTTTATGGCAGTTGGCTTACACAGAGTTTTATTTTACAGATGTTTTATGGCCAGATTTTAACAAAGAAGAATTAAAGAAGGCTATTGTAAAATATAATGAAAGAGACAGACGTTTCGGCGGAGTAAAAACAGAAGAATAAAATACATAATAGTAGGAGAAAAACAAAATGGTTTTAAGTAAATTTGCAAATAAATCTTTCTTTACAAGATTATTAAGTGGAATAGTTCTAGTAGCTTTAATGTTGGCTACAATTATACCGGGAGGAAACATTCTTTTTGTGGCAAATCTTTTGATTTCAGTAGTTGGTGTGTATGAATTATACAAGGTTCTTGGAATTGAAAAGAATTCACTTGGAATTACAGGATATATAGCAGTTTTGGCATATTATGCAGTACTTTATTTTGATAAGAAAGAATATATGATGATTCTTATGGTAGTATTTTTAATGTGCTTACTTGCTCAGTATGTATTTATGTTCCCTAAGTATAAAACAGAACAGATTTCAAATGCTATTATGAGTATGTTATATGCAGGCGTAATGTTATCATATCTTTATAGTGTACGTGAGGGAAATAACGGAGCATATACAGTATGGCTTATTTTCCTTTGCTCATGGGGAAGTGATACATGTGCATACCTTGCAGGTGTAGCTTTTGGAAAGCATAAGATGGCTCCTGTTTTAAGCCCAAAGAAGTCAGTTGAAGGTGCAGTTGGGGGCGTTGTTGGAGCAGCAGCACTTGGAGCAATTTATGCAACAATTTTTTCAAGTAATATTACAATGAGCATTAATCCGGTTGCGGGATTTGCAATTATTTGTGCAGTGGGAGCTTTAATTTCAATGGTAGGCGACCTTGCTGCATCAGCTATTAAGAGAAATCATGATATCAAGGATTATGGCAAACTAATTCCCGGACATGGCGGAATTATGGATCGATTTGACAGTGTTATTTATGTGGCACCTGTTATTTGGATTTTATTACAGATTTTTTAAGGAGACGATATGAAAAATATTTCCATTCTTGGATCAACAGGATCCATAGGAACACAAACATTAGATATTGTAAGAGCAAATGATGATTTGAACGTTGTTGCCATTGCGGCAGGCTCAAATATTACAAAATTAGAAGAACAGATTAGAGAGTTTCATCCTGAACTTGTATGTGTTTTCAATGAAGATGCAGCATTAAAACTTAAAGATGCAGTTAAGGACACATCAGTAAAATTAGTAGCAGGAATGGACGGACTTATTGAAGCAGCTGTTTATGAAAAAGCTGAAATAGTTGTTACGGCTTTTGTTGGAATGATTGGTATCAGACCTACTTTGGAAGCAATTAAGGCAGGTAAGGATATTGCTTTGGCTAACAAGGAGACTTTGGTTACAGCAGGGCATATTGTTATGTCAATGGCTAAGGAATATGGCGTAAAAATCCTTCCGGTAGACAGCGAACACAGCGCTATTTTCCAGTGCTTAAACGGCGAAAATTCAAGAGAGATAGACAAGATTCTTCTTACAGCTTCAGGCGGACCGTTTAGGGGCAGAACAAGAGAGCAGATGAAAAATGTTCAGGTTGAAGATGCATTAAAGCATCCAAATTGGTCCATGGGACAAAAAATAACCATCGACTCTGCTACAATGGTTAACAAGGGATTGGAAGTAATCGAAGCTAAATGGCTTTTTGGAGTTGGTCTTGATGATGTTCAGGTTGTTGTTCAGCCACAGAGCCTTATTCATTCCATGGTACAGTTTAAGGACGGCGCAATTATGGCACAGCTTGGAACTCCTGACATGAGATTACCTATTCAGTATGCACTTTATTATCCTGAAAGAAGATTTTTGGCAGGAGAAAGAGTTGATTTTGGCAAAATAGCACAGATTACATTTGAAAATCCTGATCCTGAGAACTTTAGGGGATTAGCATTGGCTTATCAGGCAGCAACAGTTGGAGGTTCAATGCCTACAGTATTTAATGCTGCAAACGAGAAGGCAGTAGCTAAGTTCCTTAACAGAAAGATTGGATTCTTAGACATAACAGATATTATTGAATATTGTATGAGTATGCATAAGGCTATACCAAACCCTACAGTAGAGCAGATTTTAGACATTGAACAGTGGACATATGAATTAATCGAAAGTAGGTGGTAGGATGCAGACATTAATCAGTATTATAATAGCCCTTATAATTTTCAGTGTATTGGTTTTAATACACGAATTTGGACATTTTATAGTTGCAAAGAAGTGTGGAGTTGTAGTTAACGAGTTTTCCGTTGGTATGGGACCAAGACTTCTTAGCAGAGTTGCAAAAAGTGGCACAAGATATTCGATTAAGGCACTTCCTTTAGGCGGTTCATGTGCAATGCTTGGTGAAGATGAAGATAATGCAGAAGAAGGTTCTTTTAACTCTAAACCTTTATGGGCAAGAATGGCAATTGTTGTTGCAGGACCTTTCTTTAACTTTATTCTTGCATTTTTATTGGCTTTAATTGTTATCGGTTACAACGGCGTTGATATTTCTTACGTTTCTAAAGTAACAGAAGGCAGTAATGCATACGAGGCAGGACTTAGAGAGGGAGACAGAATTACTAAATATAACGGAGCTACAGTTTCAGTAGGCCGTGAAATTTATTTGGAAGATTATGTTAGCCCACTTGACGGAAGTGATATTTCAGTTACTTTTGTAAGAGATGGAAAGAAGCAGACTATTAGTTATGCACCTGACAGTGAAGAACGTTATATAGTTGGCATTTCATATTATGAAACAGATCCAAAGGCTACTATTAGTAGTGTTCCTGACGGTTCAGCAATGGATCAGGCAGGAGTTGTTGCAGGAGATGAAGTTGTTGAAATTAACGGTACAAAGATTTCAACAGGAAAGGATTTAAAGGAATATATTGATGCACATCCTTTTGGAAAAGAAGAAATCAATATTACTGTTAAACGTAATAATAAAGAAAAAAAAGTAGTGGTAGTTCCACAGATGACTAAGCTTTACAGCAGCGGATTTGTTTATAATCTTGCAAGAGATAAGCAGTCTGTAGGCGGAGTTTTAAAATATAGTCTTGTGGAAGTGAGATATGAAATTAATACAGTTCTTAAAAGCTTAAAGATGCTTGTAACAGGAAAGGTTTCAGCTAATGAAGTATCAGGTCCTGTAGGTATTGTTAATGTTATTGGAGATACTTACAACCAGACTAAGTCAGAAGGCTTTATGGTTACTTTGTTCACAATGATTAATCTGGCAATTATGCTTAGTGCAAACCTTGGTGTAATGAACCTTTTACCTATACCGGCATTGGACGGTGGACGATTATTCCTTTATATTGTAGAGCTTATTATTAGAAGACCTATACCTAAGGAAAAAGAAGGAATGATACACTTTATAGGATTTATTTTGTTAATGGTGCTTATGGTATTCTTAATATTTAATGATATTAGAAAGATTATTTTATAAGATTGCAAGGTGGCAGGTAATATGTATAGAGATAATACGAAAGTAATTAAGATTGGCGATAGAGTAATAGGCGGAGGAAATCCTATTCTTATTCAGTCAATGACAAACACAAAAACAGAAGATGTAGAAGCAACGGTTAACCAGATTAAGGAGTTAGAGGCAGCAGGTTGTGACATTATAAGATGTGCAGTTCCAACAATGGAAGCAGCCAAGGCTCTTAAGGAGATTAAGAAACAGATTAATATTCCACTTGTTGCGGATATTCATTTTGATTACAGACTGGCAATTGCAGCAATGAAGAACGGAGCTGACAAGATTAGAATTAATCCGGGAAATATCGGCTCAGTTGAAAAGGTTAAGGCAGTAGTTGATGTGGCAAAGGAGAGAAACATTCCAATAAGAGTTGGTGTAAATAGTGGTTCTCTTGAAAAACACATTCTTGAAAAATATGGAAAAGTTACAGCAGAGGGAATAGTTGAAAGTGCATTAGATAAGGTTAAAATTATTGAAGATTTAGGCTATGACAATCTTGTTATCAGCATTAAGTCATCAGATGTTTTAATGTGTGTTAAGGCACATGAACTTATTGCGGAAAGAACTAACTATCCACTTCATGTAGGAATAACAGAATCAGGTACTGTAACATCCGGAAATATTAAGTCAGCAATAGGACTTGGACTTATTTTAAATCAGGGAATAGGTGATACTATCAGAGTTTCACTTACAGGTGATCCTGTTGAGGAAATAAGAAGTGCTAAGCTTATTTTGAAAACATTAGGACTTAGAAAAGGCGGTATTTCAGTAGTTTCATGTCCTACATGTGGCAGAACCAGAATAGACTTAATAGGTCTTGCCGAAAAGGTTGAAAAGATGGTATCAAAATACGATAATCTGGATATAAAGGTTGCCGTAATGGGCTGTGTAGTTAACGGTCCTGGAGAGGCAAGAGAAGCTGATATTGGAGTTGCCGGTGGAGTAGGCGAAGGACTTTTAATTAAGAAAGGTGAGATTGTTAAGAAAGTTCCTGAGGATATGCTTTTACAGACACTGGAAGATGAATTGAAAAATTGGAGTGAATAATTTGGAGAGAAAGAAGTTTTTTGACGTTTTTCCAGCACTTAAATTAAATGATAATTTGCAGGCTATGTTTGAGGAAGTTTATGTAACACGAGTTTCCTCTAACATGTCTCATGACAAGTTAAGAGTTTATATTGAAAGCAGCAGACTTATTGAAAAGTCTGCTATTTTCACCGTGAGAGATGAAATTATAAGAAATCTCAGAATGGGAAAGCGAATTGGAATTGAAATAGTAGAAAAATATCATTTATCACAACAGTATACAGTAGAAAATCTTCTTGATGCCTACAAGGAGAGCATAGTTATGGAACTTGGAGTAAGAAGTCCCATAGTTTCAACTATGTTTAAAAAGGCTCCCATTCGTTGGGATGGCAATAAGATGATTATTGACTTGGAGGCTAATATTATTTCAGAATCCAGAATGAAGATTTTAAAGGACACAGTTGAAAGAATATTTGCTAACAGATTTGAAATGCCTATTGAGGTAGTTATTGATAAGAAAAGATTTGAAACTAACAGGTTTGCAAAGCAGAATGCCAGACGACTTCAGAACGAGGTTGAGGTGTTACTTAACAGAGATAACGGACCAAAGGTTAAGAAGGAAGAAAAGAAAGAGGAGACACCAAAGCCTGTTGTAATCAGAAAGGCAAGCCGTTCAGACAATCCAGAGGTAGTATATGGAAGGGACTTTAAGTTTGAGTCAGATACTAACCTTTGTGATGTTTTTGAAGGCACCGGAGAATGCACGGTAAAAGGTCAGATTATGACAATGGATGAGAGAGAAACAAAGACAGGAAAGTTTATTGTTACTCTTGAAATTACCGATTTTACAGACAGTATTGCCGTTAAGATGTTTTTGGCAGACGGTAACGTGCTTAAGGACTTTAAACAGAAAGTAAAGAAAGATTCTTTTGTGCGAATTAAAGGTGTTGCCCTTTATGATACATGGGATAAGCAGGTGGAAATCAGCCGTGTTGACGGAATGAAGTCTATTTCTCCATTTGCCACAGAGAAGCGTAAAGATACAGCAGTAGACAAGCGTATTGAACTTCATTGCCATACTAAGATGAGTGATATGGATGGTGTAAGTGAATGTAAAAAAATTGTACGTCGTGCTTATGAGTGGGGACACAAAGCCATTGCCATAACAGACCATGGTGTTGTACAGGCTTTCCCTGATGCATGGCATGAATATGAAGCTATTGAAGCTGAATGTGAAAAGGCAGGCAGGGAATGTGACTTTAAGGTTATATATGGTGTTGAAGCTTATCTTGTAGATGACTTAAAGGATATGATTGTTAATCCTAAAGGTCAGCATTTAAATGACAGGTATGTTGTTTTCGACTTGGAAACTACAGGTTTTAGTGCAAAAAGCGACAAGATTATAGAAATTGGTGCCGTTAAAGTTGAAAACGGAAAGATTATTGACAGATTTAGCACTTTTGTTAACCCTGAAATTCCTATTCCTTTTAGAATTGAAAAGTTAACAAGCATTAATGATGAAATGGTTATTGATGCACCAAAGATAGAAGAGGTATTGCCTAAGTTTATGGAATTCTGTAAAGATGCGGTTATGGTTGCCCACAATTCGGATTTTGATATGAGTTTCATAGAAGCTAATTGCAAAAGACAGAATTTAGAATGTGATTATACGGTAATTGATACAGTTGCAATGTCAAGATATCTTATAATAGGTCTTGGAAGATATAAGCTTGATAATGTGGCGAAGGCATTAGGTATTGTTCTGGACCATCATCACAGGGCAGTTGATGATGCAGAATGTACTGCACTTATTTTTCTGAAATTATGTAAAATGCTTGTGGACAAGGGAATCGATAATCTTGATGAATTAAACAAACAGGGAAAGCAGTCAAAGAATTTAATTGACAAACTTCCTGCTCATCATGCAATTATACTTGTAAAGAATCAGGTTGGAAGAGTTAATTTGTATAAGCTTATATCTAAATCTCACATAGAAACATTTGCAAACAAAAGACCACGAATTTTAAAAAGTGACTATCTTGAATTATGTGAGGGTCTTATGATAGGAAGTGCCTGTGAGGCAGGCGAATTGTATCAGGCAATTCTTCATGGAAAAAGTCAGCAAGAGATTGCACGCCTGGCTGAATTTTATGATTATTTTGAAGTACAACCTCTTGGAAATAATGAGTTTATGTTAAAAACAGGTGATCCTGAAATAGATGACAGAAAGAAGTTTCTTGTTGATTCAGTAGAAGAACTTCAGGAAGTTAATAAGAAGATTATTGACTTAGGAAAGAAGTTTAACAAAATGACAGTTGCAACATGCGACGTTCATTTCCTTGATCCGGAAGATGAAATTTACAGACGAATTATCCAGTGCGGTAATGGCTTTAAAGATGCAGACAATCAGGCACCTTTGTACCTAAGAACAACAGATGAAATGCTTAAGGAATTCGATTATCTTGACAGTGATTTGGCAGAAGAAATTGTTATTAAAAACCCTGCCCGAATCAACGATATGATAGAGAACATTTCACCTATTCATCCTGATAAATGTCCACCTGTATTGGATAATTCAGAAGAAAACTTGCGTAATATTTGTTTTGAAAAGGCACACGACATGTACGGCGAGAAATTGCCTAAAATAGTTGAGGACAGACTGGAAGTAGAGCTTAACTCAATTATCGGTAACGGATATGCGGTTATGTACATAATGGCGCAGCGTCTTGTTTGGAAGTCTAATGAAGACGGATATTTGGTAGGTTCTAGAGGTTCCGTTGGTTCTTCTTTTGCAGCAACAATGTCAGGTATAACAGAGGTTAATCCTTTGGCACCCCACTATTATTGTACAGAGTGTAAAAGTTCATTTTTTGAAGACGAAGTTACAGTACCTGATGAGGCAGACAAAGAAGCAGTGAAGGAGATTCAGGATACAATAAGACAGTTAAGGGAAGACGGTGGTGTAGGACTTGACTTGCCACCAAGAAAATGTCCTTATTGCGGAAAGGATATGTGCAGAGATGGTTTTGAAATTCCTTTCGAAACATTCTTAGGTTTCGGTGGAACAAAGGAGCCGGATATTGACTTGAACTTCTCAGGAGAATATCAGTCCAATGCCCATGCGTATACGGAAGTTATGTTTGGCAAGGGACACACATTTAGAGCAGGAACCATAGCCGGACTTGCAGAAAAAACAGCTTACGGTTATGTAAAGAATTATTACGAAGAACACGGACAAATAAAGCGAACAGCAGAAATTGACCGAATTTCAAGAGGATGCCAGGGAATCCGTAGAAGTACGGGACAGCATCCGGGTGGTATTGTTATTGTTCCAAGAGATAAGGAAATATACGAATTTACCCCTATCCAAAAACCGGCAAATGATATGACAACTGATATTATTACAACTCATTTCGAATATCATGCCATTGATGCCAACTTATTGAAACTTGATATTCTGGGGCACGATGATCCTACAATGATCAGACGTCTTGAAAAGTTGACAAATACTAATGTTAATAGAGATGTTCCAATTAATGATCCAAAAGTAATGTCTTTGTTTACAGGTCCGGAAGCACTGGGAATAACATCAGATGATATAGATGGATGCCCAACAGGTTCGTTGGGACTTCCTGAACTTGGTACAGACTTCGTTATTCAGATGCTGGTGGATACAAAGCCTACTAAGATTTCTGATCTTGTTAACATATCAGGTTTGTCTCACGGAACAGATGTATGGCTTGGAAATGCTCAAACATTAATTGAAGAGGGCAGATGTACAATTTCAACTGCTATCTGTACCCGTGACGACATTATGGTATATCTGATGCATAAAGGCATTGAACCACAGGTAAGTTTCCAGATAATGGAGCATGTACGAAAAGGTAAAGGCCTTCAGATATACAAGGACAAAAAGAGTGGCAAGGAAATAAACGAAGAGGAAGTAATGCACCAGCATAATGTTCCTGACTGGTACATTGGTTCATGTAAAAAGATTAAATATATGTTCCCTAAAGCTCATGCGGCAGCATATATTATGATGGCACTTAGAGTTGCCTGGTATAAAGTTTACATACCACTTGCTTACTATGCTGCATACTTTGCCATTAGAGCAAAAGCATTTAACTACGAAACAATGTGTCGAGGCAAGGAAAAGCTTGAATATTATATGGCTGACTTGAAACGAAAGAAAGCAAATCACGAAATAGCTAAGAAAGATGAAGACGCTCTTGGCGACATGAAAGTTGTACAGGAAATGTACGCCAGAGGATTTGAGTTCATGCCTATAGACATATACAAGGCTAAAGCACATGAATTTCAGATAATAGACAACAAGCTAATGCCAAGCCTTGACACAATAGAAGGCTTAGGCGAAAAGGCTGCCGATGGTTTGGTAGAAGCAGTAGCAAATCAATCAGGCCCATTTGTTTCAAAAAATGAATTGCGAGAAAAAAGCAAGCTAAGTAAGACAGTAATAGAAACAATGTCAAGTTTGGGACTGCTGGAAGGAATGCCGGAAGACAGCCAGTTGTCAATATTTGACTTCTAGGGCGAAGAGTGGAACAGAGAATATAGAAGTAAGGATGAAGGACTGCCCGCTGGGCAGTCCTTTGTTGATGGGGGGGAGCATGGTAGCTGAAATATTATGCGTGAATATTATACGTGAATTTTATACGTGAATTTTATATTAAAAAGCACTTGCAAAATTTGCCAGGATTGTTATAATAGTAAAGTGTCTTGTGCAAAAAGCACAGTGTCATAAAAATGGCTCGTTGGTCAAGTGGTTAAGACGCCGCCCTCTCAAGGCGGAATCACGGGTTCAATTCCCGTACGAGCTGTATCAGAATCGCTTATGATGATCAGGCTGGGGTGTTTTTTTTGTGGAAAAAACGATTATATAAGATTATAATATAATTAGGGTTTGCTCGGTTATATAATTAAGGAAGGATTCAAGTACGGTTACATTTGTGAAGTTCTGATAATATAGCTCTATCTACAGCAGAAGAAGAGTCGTTATATTAATTCTTTAGTACATAATCAACAGTAGTACCTAAAACATTGCATACATTAACAAGTGTGGTAAGGGAGATTTTAACCTTACCATTTTCTATGTTACTAATATGGCTGGTATTCACTTTAACAGAAGATGCAACAAATTTCTGAGTAAAACCTTTGTGTGTTCGTATTTCTTTTAATTTCTTGCCAATAGAATCGAAATCAATATCCTTCATGAAATCACCTCAAATTATATGATATATAATTGTAATATTTTTATAGCTGTAGTATAATAATCCAAAAACTATAAAAAAGTTTAGCTACAGAGTAAAAACAAGCAGAAAGGAGAGAAAATATGGGTTATAGAAGCAATTATTTTGATTAAAATGATGCATATGATAACAACAATGGTTGGTATAAATGTATTAAGTGTGGACGTAGTTTCAGAAAAGGTGATATGGATATTGACCACATTATTCCACAGAAATATGGTGGAAGAGATTCCGTATTAAATTTACAATGTATTTGTAAGCATTGTAATCGTTCTAAGCAAGCTAGTTTAAGAGATACCCCAAAAGATTTGTTTGGAGCAACTAAAAGGGAAGTAAAAAGTTATTATAATAATTAAAACGTTTTTATAAAATTTGAATACCATATAAAAATACAGACCATTTAAAGAAAAAATGAATATTCATATAATTAAAAGGCAGTATAGCGAGATTATTTCAGTAAGGGAAAAGAAAGGAAGTATTATGAAAGAATTTTTTAGTATGGGAAAAACTATGAAAAAATTAATTTCTGTTGTAATGTCTCTGGCATTGTTGCTTACTTCAGCAGGAGTAGTTTTTTCAGGTAGTGATGTAAAGGGAGCAGCGGCAGAAGTTGTTTCATCAATGGATTATTATTCAACAAATGATGGACCAACAATTACACATTCAGGAGTTGGTACAGTCAGCTATGGATTTGTAATGCCAAAGTTTAACGGAAAAGCCAGTAGTGAACTTTCCATTGCAGATGTGGAAAAAGACATTCAGGTTTATGTTAAACAGGAAAACGGAACAAATGGTGAATGGAAGAAAATTGAAGATGTAAGTTACTTCAAGTGGAATGACACTTGGGCATGGGAATATCAGTCATGGGGTGGCTGGGTTTGCTGGATGAAACTTACAGAAACAACATATTTCCGTTTCCATGGAAAAACAAATAACATAAATCTTGATTACAAATTGGAACTTAACAAACTTTCAAAGTATAAGCTTACAAGTATTTCTACAACAGAAACAAATATTCAGGCAGATACAACAGGTGGTTCAGCTACACATTGGGGAGCATGGACATTTAATGGAGACAAGAGTATCAAGTATGAACAGATTCAGGATGATGTTAACATTACAGTAGACAACAATGACGGAAAAGGATTTGTTCAGTTTTTAGGCAATGCAGCATCAGGATTTCTGTGGGATCAGAACTTTGGATATTACTCAGATGGTGATGGTGGATATTGGTTTACAAATATCAGTTGGTCATTTACATTAAGATTTGCATCAAAGTCAAATCCAAATGTACATCAGGATGTAAAAGTTACATATACAAAGCCAACCAGGTCAAATTACAAAATCACAGCATATAATGGCACATCATACGATGCAAGCACAAGTGATACAGCATCAGTTGGTATTCCACTTCCAAAAATTGGTGGAACAGAAGCTATAAAAGATGATTTGGATTTATTTAAATACGAAGTTAAGGTAGATGGAAAGTGGATTCCACTTACAGATGTTGCAGCCTGTGGATGGGTATATGAAGGAAGTGGTTACAACAAATATTCACTAAGCAGTCAGTGGGGTTATTTTGTTGATCATGTTTATGGACTTTGGCTCCAGCCTGTAAGACAGGATACAGAAATAAAAGTCACATATCCTATTGATGGTAAAAAAGGTGGAGATGCAAGCAATAACTATGTATTGTATACAATTAAAGGAAATACATCTTATAAGCCAACACTTCCATCAGATATGTCAGATATTAAAGTAAATGACAATTCAAATGCATATACACCGGCAGGTTGGAAGATGATTTTTAATGATGAATTTGATGGTGCATCTCTTGACACAAGCAAGTGGTCATATGATGAAGGATTCTTACTTAAAGAAGACGATATTAACACAGCCGGTTGGGGAAATCAGGAACTTGAATACTACACAAGAGACAATGTATCAGTAAAAGATGGTGCATTAAATATTCTTATGAAAAAGCAGTCAAAGGTATTTACAGAAAAAGGTGATCCATCTAAGAAAGCAACTGCTCAGTATTCATCAGGAAAGATTACAACAAAAGATAAATTCTCAGTGAAATACGGACGAGTTGATTTCAGAGCAAAAATGCCTACAGGTACAGGCATATGGCCTGCTATGTGGATGCTTCCAAATGACTCACGTTATGGTTCATGGCCATTATCAGGTGAAATAGATGTATTTGAAGGACGTGGAAGAACACCAAATATGGTATTTGGTACATTACATTATGGTGCACAGTGGCCAAATAATATTAATACATCAGATGCATTTAACATAACACGAGATGGTAATAAAAAGACAGGCATTGACGACTGGCATGTATACAGTGTTCAGTGGGATGCTGAAAATATTAAGATTTACTGTGATGGCAAATGCTATTTCAAATGTACATATGGTGAGTGGTATTCAGGCTCAGACAGAGGAAATGCCTATGCACCTTTTGACCAGAGATTTTATCTGATTTTAAATCTGGCTGCAGGAGGAACTTTTGACAGCGGTTACGTTCCTGATGATAGTTTTACATCAGGGCTTATGCAGGTAGATTATGTAAGGGTATATCAGAAAATATTAAGAGACACAGAAGATGAGAAACCGGACAATAATAAGGGAGTTACTACTGATGGAGCCAAGGACCACCTGTACGGTGATTACAAATTAGGAACAAAGACTCCTGAAAATCCTACAACAAAGCCGGCAGTGGAAGTGCCTACTAATAATGGCAATAAAAAACCTAATTCGCTGAAGAAAGCATTGGCAAAGACTAAGATAACTAAGGCGGTTAAGAAGAAAAAAGCTGCTAAGTTAAGTCTTAAATTTAAGAAGGTTAAAGGGGCAAAGAAGTATAAAGTTCAGATTGCCTCTAATAAGAAATTTAAGAAGGTTTTGCTTAAAAAGACCGTGAAAAAAGTTACCGTAATCGCATCGTATTGCGGGTTTGTCAGTGCCATAGTTGTTTCGTCCTCCGGGCGTTATTTCAGAAGCTGTTCTTCTAACTTCTGGTAGTCGTATTCTCTCTGATGGAAATTGTTGAAGCGGTTACTTGAAGCAGCAGGAGCGGTTTTTCGTGCCGCATTCTGATCAGAAGCGGTTTTCTTCCTTTTCTGGTGCTCCGCATCGCGCTGTTCGACGTCTGCCATGGAGCGGACGCCCTGTTCCTTCCATTTGGAGAGAATGCCTTCCGCGTACTGGAAGCTCGGCTGGCCGATCTTGGAAACGGTGCGCTGACAGGCTTCCGTGATAAGATCAATCGTAAAACCGTAGGTATTCAGCCAGCGGTCCATCATCTCGGCTTCTTTTTCCACCGGTGCGCGGTTGCGGATGCCGAATGCTTTCAAAATTGTGTAGTAATGTTTGTTGAATGTCGTGGTCTCCTGTTTGGCAGAGGCAACATCGCGGATTCCGCTTTCCTGCCAGGCGAGTCCTACCTTTTTCAGGTAGTGGATGCTGGTGCTTCCCTTCGAAACACAGTATTCCACCAGGTATTCCAGAAGATCCGCGGAAAAGTGGAGATCATCATAGAAAAACATGATGCATTCGATTTCCGTTGGCGACAGAAGATGACCGAAATACGTCTGCGCAACGTAAAGAACGTGCTGCAGTTCTTCGCGGCTGCCGGGAGCGTGTTTTTTTTCTACTGACTGTCCGGAAATACCGGAACTGGAAAGATCATCTGCCGGAGAAGAGGCAGATGGGGCAGAAACGGCCGGCTGTGGTGATGGAGCCGGGGTCTGTTCCGTCTGCGGGATTTCAACGGATACAGCAGAAACAGCCGGTGCAGCCGCAATCGGGCCGGAAATCGAGGATTCCGGTGTTGGAAGGATTCCGCTTTCTTCCTTCCGGACAAACGGCAGAAAGGCGATTCCGGTCGGAACGCTTTCCCCGGCGGTGTAGGAGAGCGAGAGGAGTCCCTGCTTCTCCCAGTATTTCAGCGCACGGACGATATCGTTTTCCGTGCAGGAAAAAAAATCTGCCATCGATGACAGAGTGGAATCCTGCTGATGATCCTTGACCAGCTTCAGCAGATAAAGGTACACTTTTACAAATTCTCCGTTGGCTGCGGGCATATATTGTTCCAGAAAAAGATCCGGCACAGCAGTCACACTGGCCAGGCAGTCATTGTTTAATGTCAGCATACTCAAAATTACACCATCCTGTTCTTATCGTGCGGCAGATTTTTACTTTTAGCGATCTGTTTTTTATTATACGTCTTGCCTTCTCATACACAATCAAGTATAACACAGTATTTTCGACAAGTGAATAGGTGTTTTGCGGAAAAAACATTCCGGGAAAAAGGCACGGTGGATGAAAAAGGACTGTGGACAATGTGGATAATGTGGAGAAATCCGTTTTGTGAAATATTATCATCTACCAAAAATGTTGAAAAATGGAGGAAAACAGGGAAGTATAGGACTTTCTGGTGATATCGTTATGTAAACAAAGTTATACACAGGAAATCCACATTGTGTGGATCGTAAAAATGTGTATAAAATTGTGGACAATGTGGATAACTCTGAAAACAGGCGAAAATACAGGAAAATAGCTGTGAATAAAAATGTGCGTAACTATTTGGCGAAAAGGCAGATTGTGTGGATTCGGAGCAAAAAAAGACCCTGTGGAAAAAAGGAAAACTCCATTTTCCACAGGGAGCAGGTAAAGCGAAAGAATGATTTTATTTTTCGGAAGCAAGAAGCTCCTCACCGATTTTTACAACGTCTCCGGCACCCATGGTGATCAGCATGTCGCCCTCGGCAAGATTTTCGTTCAGATAGTTTTCGATTTCCGCAAAGGATGGGAAATATTCGCAGGCAGTGCCGAGTTTTACAATGCGCTCCTGGATATCTTTGGAGGAGATGCCGAGCGTATCGGTTTCTCTGGCTGCGTAAATATCGGCGAGAACCACATGGTCTGCCAGGGAAAGAGCGGCGGCGAAATCATCGAGCAGCGCTTTCGTTCTGGTGTAGGTATGCGGCTGGAAGACGCACCACAGTGTTCTGTGCGCACAGTTTTCAGCGGCTTCCATCGTTGCACGGATTTCGGTTGGATGATGCGCATAATCGTCGATCACCTTTGCTCCGTGGTATGTACCCTTATACTGGAAACGGCGGTCGGTTCCGCGGAAGGTGGCAAAGCCTTCGTGGATGGCGTTTTCCGGCAGCTGCAGTTCATCAGCCAGTGCAATGGCAGCCAGGGCGTTGGAAACGTTGTGAAGTCCCGGAACCATCAGCGTGTAGCGACCGCGCAGCTCGCCACGGCAGATGCAGTCGAAGGACGGGTGATCGAACTCATCGTAGGTGATGTTGGCAGCGGTATAATCAGCGACAGACTGATTCTCCAGCGCGTAGGTGACAATTTTGCAGCCAAGGCCTTCGGTTACGTAATCGTATTTCGGCGTATCGGCGTTGATAATCAGCATGCCGTCGGCCGGGAGCAGACGGGCAAATTCGCGGAAGGAATGGCGGATGTCATCAATATCCTTAAAAAAGTCAAGATGATCCGCATCCATATTGAGGATGATGCCGATTTTCGGGAAGAAACTTAAGAAACTGTTGGTGTACTCACATGCTTCGGTCAGGAAAGTTTCGGAATGGCCGACACGGATATTTCCGCCGATGGACGGAAGAATACCGCCGACAGAAATCGTTGGGTCACAGTCGGCTGCCATCAGAATGTGGGAGAGCATGGAGGTTGTCGTCGTCTTTCCGTGGGTACCGGAAACGGCGATCGGCGTATTGTAGTTGCGCATGATCTGTCCAAGCAGTTCAGCACGGGTCAGCATCGGAATGCCGGCAGCTTTGGCGGCGGCAAATTCCGGGTTGTCCGGGTGGATCGCTGCGGTGTAAACGACAAGGTCGATGCCAGGAATGATATTTTCCGCCTTCTGGCCGTAGAAAACCTGCGCGCCAAGAGAAGTCAGGTGGCGGGTCAGGTCACTTTCCTTTGCATCGGAACCGGAAATCGTAAAATTTTCTTTTAAAAGAATTTCAGCAAGGCCGCTCATGCTGATGCCGCCGATGCCGATAAAATGTATATGGATTGGTTTACTGAAATCTACTTCGTACATAGTATCTCCTTCAATGTGTCTTTTCACTGAATTGGGGAAATTTTCTCAATTAATTATAGGAAAGAACAGAGCAAAATCCCAAGCCGTTTCCCCGGAATCCGGCCGGAACTGTTCTGGCTAATAGTATACACGTATTTGCCGGAAAAGTAAAAGAAAAAAAGCACAGGAAAATGAAAATGAAATAAAAAATAATAGATAAACATTATGGAGCAGATCATGTGCAAAATGCAATGTTGCAAAATGAAAACGACGGGAAATGACAAAAACTGGTAAAAAAATAATAAACGGTTTGTCGAAAATTGTTGAAAATCATGATGCGGTTCTGACAGGTTGAAAAATGCATAGTCAAAAGTAATAAAATATAAGAAAAAAATAAAGAAAAATTATAAAAAACGTTCACAATGTGACGGAAGTGTGGTATAATTTACCTTGTAGTTATCAAAGAAGTGCGTGGATATGAAAAGCCAGGACCGACAGGGGATCATTTCTGAAGGCAGACAGGAAGTATGCCGTACATTCTTACAGTTACTGCAAATCTTTAGATACGACAAGAGGTGATTGCATGATTAAGAAAGAGATGATAGCAATGCTGCTGGCAGGCGGTCAGGGAAGCCGTCTCGGTGTGCTCACGGAGAAAGTGGCAAAACCGGCAGTAGCATTTGGCGGAAAGTATCGAATCATCGACTTCCCGCTCAGTAATTGTATCAATTCAGGAATTGATACGGTAGGCGTACTGACCCAGTATCAGCCGCTGCGGCTGAATACCCATATCGGAATCGGTATTCCGTGGGATCTCGATAAAAACGAAGGCGGCGTAACCGTTCTGCCGCCATACGAAAAAAGTACAAACAGCGAATGGTATACAGGAACTGCAAATGCAATTTACCAGAACATGGCTTATATGGAAACATACAATCCAGAATATGTTCTGATTCTTTCCGGCGACCACATTTACAAAATGGATTACGAAGTGATGCTTGACTATCACAAAGCAAATCACGCAGATGTGACCATCGCATGTATGCCGGTACCGATCGAAGAAGCAAGCCGTTTCGGTGTCATGATCACAGACGGAAACGGAAGAATTACCGAATTTGAAGAAAAACCGGAGCACCCGAGAAGCAACCTCGCTTCTATGGGCATCTATATTTTCAGCTGGAAAGCATTAAAGGAATCTCTGACAGCCCTGAAGGATCAGCCGAGCTGTGACTTCGGAAAACACATTCTGCCGTACTGCCGCGACAACGGAAAACGTCTGTTTGCGTATGAGTTCAACGGCTACTGGAAAGATGTCGGAACGCTTGGCTCATACTGGGAAGCAAATATGGAGCTGATCGATATTATTCCGGAATTCAATTTATATGAGGAGTTCTGGAAGATCTATACCAAAGGTGATATCATCCGTCCGCAGTATGTTTCCGGGGACGCTGTCGTCGACCGCTGTATTATCGGCGAGGGCGCTGAAATCTACGGAGAGGTACATAATTCCGTCATCGGTGCGGATGTGCGCATTGAAAAGGGGGTTGTTGTAAGAGATTCTATTATTATGCGCCACAGCACAATCGGCGAGGGAACCCAGGTCAATAAGGCCATTATTGCAGAAAACGTACATGTCGGCAGGCATGTTGTGATGGGCGTTGGCGAGGAAGCGCCGAACGTCTTAAAACCGAATATTTACGGATTCGGACTTGTGACCGTTGGAGAAAAGGCAGTCATTCCGGATGGCGTAACCATTGGAAAGAATGTCTGCATTTCCGGCGAAACTTCCCTTGAGGATTACCCGGATGGCACACTTCCGTCCGGCGGAGCAATTGTAGAAAAGGACGGTGAGTAATATGAGAGCATTGGGAATTATTCTTGCAGGCGGTAACAACAACAAAATGAGAGAGCTGTCCAATAAAAGAGCCGTTGCAGCTATGCCGGTCGCAGGCAGCTTCCGCAGCATCGATTTTGCGCTGTCAAGCATGGCAAACTCTCATATTCAGAAGGTGGCTGTCCTGACACAGTACAACGCCAGATCCTTAAATGAACATTTGAGCTCTTCCAAATGGTGGGATTTCGGAAGAAAACATGGCGGTCTGTTTGTATTTTCTCCAACCGTTACATCAGATAACAGCTGGTGGTACCGTGGAACGGCAGACGCGATCAGTCAGAACCTGAGCTGGCTGAAAAACAGCCATGAACCGTACGTAGTCATCGCATCGGGAGATGGCGTATACAAACTGGATTTCAATAAGGTACTGGAATACCATATTGCAAAACGTGCGGATGTTACCGTGGTATGCACGGATTCCAAGGAAGCAGATACCAGCCGCTTCGGCGTCCTGAAGATGAATGAGGACTGCCGCATCGAGGAGTTCGAGGAAAAACCGATGGTTTCGAGCTCCAACGTGATCTCTACCGGTATCTATGTCATCCGCCGTCGCCAGCTGATCGAAATGATTGAGCGCAGCGCACAGGAAGACCGCTACGACTTTGTAAAGGATATTTTAATCCGTTACAAAAACCTGAAACGGATTTACGGATACAAGATCAATACCTACTGGAGCAACATTGCTACCGTAGATTCCTATTACAGAACCAACATGGATTTCCTCAAACCGGAGGTAAGAGATTACTTCTTCGGACAGTATCCGGGCATCTACTCCAAGATCGACGATCTTCCGCCGGCAAAATACAATCCTGGCTGCACAGTGAAAAATTCTCTTGTATCCAGCGGCTGTATCATCAACGGACAGGTTGAGAACTCTGTTTTGTTCAAGAAGGTATATGTTGGAAACAACTGTGTGATTAAAAATTCTATCATCTTAAATGATGTATATCTCGGAGATAACACTCACATTGAAAACTGTATTGTGGAGAGCAGGGACACCATCCGTGCAAACTCCTATCACTGTGGGGAGGACGGCATCAAAATTGTTGTCGAAAAAAACGAAAGATACGCCATCTGATTATGGGGTGAAAGGGGCATAAAAATTTATGAACATTACAGACGTGAGAGTACGCAAGGTAACAAAAGAAGGAAAAATGAAGGCGGTTGTGTCTATCACAATCGATGACGAATTTGTCGTACATGATATCAAGGTGATTGAAGGAGAAAAAGGACTGTTCATCGCAATGCCGAGCCGTAAGGCTACGGACGGGGAGTACCGCGATATCGCACATCCGATCAACTCCGGAACCAGAGAAAAAATTCAGACCATTATCCTGAAACAGTACGAACAGGCGATGGCAGAAGCGGAAGCAGAGGAAGCTGCTGCAGAGGCCTGAGCAAAAAGGAAGAAAGAATGCCCCCGGGCGGAAAACGGAAGTGGTTACGTTTTCCGCCCGGGGGCGTTTTTGTCAGTAAAAACAAAGATGACGATATACAAAAGTATATCGCCATCTTTTTATGAGGGGGGAGATAGTGAGTGGTTTATCAACTATCCGAGCTTTATTATAAAAGGAATATGTGAGCAAAGTGTGTCCAAATTCTAAAAGAAATGGAAAAAATATAAAGAAAAGAAGAAAAATTGTGGGAAGAGGTATGGACAGAAGAGAGAAGAGAGCGTAAAGTGAGAAAAAAATGTATCTTCGGAGTCTTTTTTTGTGCCTGTATTTGCGCGAGCTGAAAAATTCCGGGAGTACATCATAAAAAGAGGAGGAAACAGGATGAGACAGAAGAGAATCAGCGATTACGGATATCGGATCGGACATCATGAAAACGGACCGCGAAACAAAATTACGGATGTGCCCGGTGTGCGGGTAGGCCATGCGACGGTGGAAAGTGGCAATCAGCATACCGGAGTGACGGTGATTGTGCCGGGAGAGGGCAATCCGTTTCTGAAAAAGTACCTGGCGTCTGCCTACGTGCATAACGGTTTCGGGAAAACGTGCGGTCTTGTGCAGGTACAGGAGCTCGGAACTCTTGAAACGCCCATTGCCCTGACCAATACACTGAATGTCGGAAAAGTGGCGGATGCCATGATTTCCTGGATGATACAGCAGACCAAAAAAGAAGGGGAAGATGTTTTTTCCATCAATCCGGTTGTCGGAGAATGTAATGATTCGAGAATCAATGAGATTTGTAACCGGGTAGTGGGGGAAAAAGAGCTGTATCAGGCACTGGAGCAGGCGGATACAGACTTTGCGGAAGGTGATATCGGTGCCGGAACAGGAACTATCTGCTATGGGCTGAAAGGGGGAATCGGATCGGCATCCCGCACGCTGGTGCTTGACGGAAAAACATATACCATTGGTGTTCTGGTACAGTCAAATTTCGGAGCAACCAGAGATTTGAAAATCAGTGGAAAACCGGCAGGAGAGAAGATTCTGGAGCGGATCCGGAAGGAAGAATGCGGAAGCAGCGCCGAAGACCGGGGATCTATTATGACGGTTCTGGCAACAGACCTTCCGGTATCGGAGCGGCAGCTGTACCGGATTATCCGCCGCTGTGGAGTTGGAATCGCCAGAACAGGAGCCTACACCGGCCACGGAAGCGGTGAAATCATGATCGGATTTACAACAGCAAACCGCGTAGACACAAAGAGTACATGTGAGGTGGAAGCGTGCGCCCGGATAAAAGAAGAAAAAATCAACGAGGCATTTGAAGCAGCGGCAGAGGCTGTGGAGGAAGCGATCCTGAACTCTATGGTAACCGCGAAGGAAAAAAGAGGCCTGGACGGAGCCAGATACCGCAGCCTTGCCGAATTTCTGGAAATACCAGGATTTCTGAAATAAATTATTTTTCCAGAACCATACGCCCCAGCTCGGAAATTTCACATCCGCCTTTTGTCCGGTGCACGATGAGATAACCGGCGGAAGAAAGCTCTCCGAGTACGGTGCGCAGAGCCGCTTCGGATACAAAGGTTTCTCCGTCGGCCAGTCCGTTTTTGATTGCCAGGCGGCCTGCTTTCGGATGCGTCGATACGAAAGAAAGAACCTGATATTGAAGGTCGGTGAGGGAAACGTCAGCCATCTGGCGGGAGCGGAGGTACGTCGGCAGATCGGAAAGCTGCAGCTTATGGCTGCTGTACCGGGTAAACAGGCTGCAGGACAGATTGTACAGCTCATGAATATTTCCGGGGTACGCATATTCCTTCAGAAAGCGCAGAAGCCCTTCCGAAAAGATCCGGTCGCAGGTCATATCGGTGTTGTGGAAAAACTGAAGCAGAAAGTAATTGAGAAGATCGGGAATATCCTCCCTGCGTCTGCGGAGCGGGACTGTCTGAAGCTCTGAAGCACTTAAAAGGTGAAAAAGTTCCCGCAGGAAGGTTCCTTTTTCTACTTTTTTGTAAAGGTTATCATCCGCAATAGCAATGATCCGCACATCGAAACGGCGGGTTTCCGGTGCGGAAAAGAAGTTACCATGAACATTGGTAAGAACATTGACCAGCAGATCCTGAATGGAAAGCGGAAAACGGTCCACCTGGGAAAGGACGAGTGTGCCATGGTTGGTTTCGGCAAGAAGCCGGAGCAGGGAGGCTTCGGTCAGATCATTTCCCGGAGAATGAAGAACGGAAAACGGATAATGATGGCGGCGCGAAAAATTGTGGATCGCACGTGCGAGTGTCCTGCGCTGTGTACCGCTTTCTCCCTGGATCAGAATCGGAAAATCAAAAAGTGCAAGATGTCTGGCCTGCGCCGTCAGATTCTGGACGGAATCTGCGTGGGACAGGGAAAGGGAAAAGGTACGGGAGGAAGCGAAAAAAGTGCTTTCTTCCGTTTTTTCGTCTTTCGGTACCGACATTTCCGTGGATCTGCTCTCGGGAAGAAACGCAAGAAAAACAGGCTCTGTATCCGGAAAAACCATAGAGAGAACGCTTAACGTGATCTGTGTTTTCTGATCCGAAAGGAGAATGGTCCAGTCACCGTTGCGGTCGAAAGCAGTGTCCGCGTAGGCAGGCGGAAGACATTCCGAAAAAGGCTGTCCTTCAAAGTTGGAGGAAGGAAGCGAGAAGGCATGTGCAAATTTAGCGTTCATGAACTGAATGCGGCCATCCGCACCAAACAGACAGATGCCAATGGGAAGAGAGAACAGGATAACCTGCATGAGCTGTTCGGTCTGTACATAATTTGTATAGTAAGTTTCTGAGGTCTTGACGGTGTGAAGAATCTGATTGACATAATTGCGCGATACACGGTTTACGGTCTGCAGAGGAATGTTGAAATATTCGCAGAGCTGTAAAATAGTGGAAATATCGATGATGCGGTTGCCGATATCCAGTACATTGGGAATGCGGGAAGGAACGAGCTGCGGCTCGCCGGCGGTGATGGCAAACTGAATGTCAGACTCGGTATCTTTGCATCCGGGATAAAACGGAACAAAGTCATATTGTGTGATGCCGCATTCCTCAAGCTGGGAAATGATAGCGAGCGTGGAATATTTATCATCGTTTACCAGATAGACACGTTCGTGCGGCGGAATCTGAATGATTTTATCCAGGAACATATGGTTGAAAACGCGGTCGCAGGGGAGCTGCAAAATGGAGGAGTCAAGGGTAAGCGGAAAGGTTTCCATGGCGCGGACGCTTGGAAAAAGGACGCACTGGTATCCCCGGAAGAGAGAGGGGTCTGTGGCCTGCTCTCTTAAAAGGGTGTTGAAGGTGAGATATTCACCGAGCACGGAGTGAAGATAAGACTGAAATTCGGAAAGCATTCGTTTCCGGGAAGAAATGATCAATACGTTGCCAAGCTTTTGTTTTCTGTTCATAAAGGGACCTCTTTTCCTGCTAAAAAGTGGTAATGGGTTAAAAATTAGGATAATTATATCATTTTTGACGAAAATAAACAACCTAAATGCAAAAAGACAAAAAAGAAAAGAAAAAATCAGGAAGAATGCTTTGACATAGTGACGCATTACATCTATAATACCGATTAAGCAAAGGGGCTGTAAAAAAAAGGTAAGGCATCTTTGCTCTTTTTTATATCATGGTTCTGTTATCTGTGAAAAGAAAGAACAAAGAAAACAGCAACACTTGCAGAAAAGGAGGAGACAACAATGAAAAAAAGACATGTAATGCGTGCTCTGGTTGCAGCAGCAACGGCACTGGCACTGACAGCATGTGGATCGACAGGTTCTTCTGACACAAGTAAGAGCACATCAACAGCATCCGCTGCATCGACCTCATCCGGTTCAGAAGCAGGTACGGAGAATACCATCACGATTCCGGCAGGCGAGTCGGTATCCCAGGATTCTGATATTACGGCAATGGTAGCTGTAGACTTTACCACCATGGATCCGATGGATACTTCCGATACACTTTCCGGTGGCGTACAGCGAATGATGATGGACGGTCTGTTTGGATTTGATAAAGTGGATAAACAATGGGGTGCGGGACCAGAGATATTCGACGAGGCGAATGCTCGTGAGTATGGCCGATGGCTCGGACGTCGATATGCCGACACTCCCAATATTATATGGATTATCGGCGGAGATCGTAGCGGAGAGGGTAAGAACTTTACCGTTTGGAAAGCGATGGCCGAGGGCATTAAGGAGTGTGATAAACGGCATTTAATGACTTACCACCCGCAAGGAGAACATTCTTCTTCTTTTTGGTTCCATGATGAGACTTGGCTCGATTTCAATATGTTCCAAAGCGGACATGCTCAACGCGATTATGCCATATATAGGCGATTGCTACTGAACGATTTACAGAAACAGCCGATCAAACCGGTCTTAGATGGGGAGCCTCGGTATGAGAATATACCTATCGATTTTAAATCGGAGAATGGTAGATTCGATGATTTCGATGTCCGTATGACATTGTATCAAAGTATGTTTAGCGGAGCTTGCGGATATACTTACGGTTGTAATGAAGTGTGGCAGATGTATTCCGATAAGTATTCTCCGATGATAGATGCGCAAACAACTTGGAAAGAAAATCTGGATTTAGCCGGGGCTTGCGATATGATACATTTCAGAAAATTGTGTGAGGCTATCGATTTTTTCCGAGGAAGACCATTGCAACATTTGATAGAGCGACCGGAACAGACCGATGACGATTATGCTGTGGCACGATGAAGGCATCGAAACCGGTGGTGTGTGCGATGACCTCTTCGCTGGTCCA
>OGZW01000272.1_pt1 | contig 38838 bp, 29 predicted proteins | sample 1577001 | NCBI WGS metagenome assembly OGZW01 (sample SAMEA3541519, study PRJEB24748) | human gut metagenome | biome: human gut; feature: human-associated habitat; material: faeces | place: China | collected 2012 | reverse complement strand
TACAGATAGCGGAAAGGAAAGTGAAGCAGGTGCAGAATGCGATGGCAACCATGGGCGCGTTTTGGGAAAAAGCGTCTATTTATTTGAATTTACCAAAGATTACAATGACAGATGTTGTGGAAATTCTCATCATAACATTTCTGTTTTATTATATGCTTGTGTGGATTAAGAACACAAGGGCATGGGTACTGTTAAAAGGTATTATGGTAATATTGCTTTTTGTTCTGGTTGCAGCTGTATTTCAGATGAATACGATCATCTGGATTGCGAAGAACACATTGAGCGTCGCAATTACTGCCATAGTTATTATATTCCAGCCGGAAATCCGGAAAGCACTGGAAAATCTTGGACAGAAGAATTTCCTTACTTCTTTTTTTGCGTTTGATTTTTCAAAGGGAGAAATCGCAAAGTTTACGGATAAAACGATCAATGAACTGGTAAAGGCATGTTATGAGATGGGAAAAGTCAAAACAGGTGCACTTATCGTCATTGAGGATGAAATTGTTCTTTCGGAGTATGAAAGAACCGGTATTGCAGTAGATGGAATACTGACAAGCCAGCTTTTGATCAATATTTTTGAAAAAAACACACCGCTTCATGACGGAGCCGTGATTGTCCGCGGGGACAGAGTGGTGTCTGCCACCTGCTATCTGCCACTGACGGATTCTTTAAGTATCAGCAAAGATCTTGGTACAAGACATCGTGCGGCGGTCGGAATCAGTGAAGTCAGTGATTCACTTACCATTGTTGTATCTGAGGAAACGGGAAAAGTTTCCATCGCCATGGGTGGGGAATTGTACCGCAATGTGGACGCTGAGTTTTTAAAGAACAAACTTTCATTTATACAGCATCGCGAGAAGAAAGTTTCAAAAATTGAATTATGGAGAAGGAGGCTTAAGGATGTTAAAGAATCTGGCAAAAAAACTAACGAATAATCTTGGCCTCAAGGTACTGGCTGTGTTATTTGCGATCGCTCTGTGGATCGTAGTGGTCAATATTGATGATCCGGTCAAACCGGCACAGTATACGATCAGTGTAACACAGGACAATATGGATTATCTTACCTCAAATGGAAAGTATTCCGAGACACTTGGCGGGAAAAATACAGTTACGTTTACGGCATCGGCAAAACGAAGTATTCTGGAAAAATTATCCAACACGGATTTTACTGCAGTTGCGGATATGGAAAAGATTGAATATGTGGAAGGTGATGCAGATTATGTATATGAATCAGAAAAGTTAGCGACGCTTTCCGGAAAAAAACTCCATGGGAAACGTAACCATATTAATAAGTTCAAAAGTTTGTATGACGGACGCTGGTCATATGAAAGTATGACCAGAGAAAATCTGGAAGACTGCTTTCAGATGGCATTAAAATGGCGGAAAGAGAATGAATGTGAAGACGACGACGAAAAAAGGGGTGAGACAAGCGGTGATGATGTTTCTGACACAGCATACGCTTGGGCGGACAGTGTTATAGCCGAAGGTGTGACGGATAAGGCAGACAGTAATGTTGCATTCGTGGATTTGAACCAACCGACTCTTGATTGGCTTGGAACAGTGACAAAAGAGGCTACTGTAAAAGATGAAAAAGTTACAAACAAACAAGCTTTGTCAAACTTCTATTTCCAAACATCTAAAGGGGGGAAAACTGACGGTACACACCCTAATGACGCAGGAGCTGACGCTTTGGCACACAAGTTCTTTACAGAAGGAGATGTAATTGAATATCCTGCACTTGCACCTCTTATGACAAGAGTTACGAACGGAAGTACAGATGTACAACCTGTTCCGGTATCCAAGGATATTATAAATGCAGGTTATCCGTCAAATGATTGTTGGCCAACATATCAATCATTGGCTTCATACGAATTTGCGACAAGAATTTCGGGTGTTAATTTTGACTCTGACGGCGTACTAAAAAGCGTTGATGTTCTTCCTCTCGACAAATCAATGATGAGTACATACAGTAGAGCATATGTTGCGGTATATAATAAAGAAACAGGTGTTCTTGAAAATCTTGCCGTTTCAACAGATCACGTTGATAATACACAGGACGGAGTTCAAAATCTTAGATTCGACACTGATTTGACGGTTGGTGACAATCAAACATATAAAGTAATGTTGTGGGGTTATGAGGACAAAGAGGGTAGTCCATTGACTATGGAAGCATACGCATATCCTCATACTGAAAGCGTTGTAAAAGAAGCTATAATTAAAAATGAATCAAATGAGTTAAATGAAGAATTCAAGTATACCGGTGTAGAAAGCGGCGGCAGCCTTGACGGAAAAGGCGGCTGGGCATCGGGCGGTTCAAATCAGACTGCGTCTGACTTTGCGTTTACATATGGTGAAGCTGATTCAAAATCATATGCACATATTTCTTCAAATGGTCTACAAGCAAACGGATCAGCTCAAGGAAGTGCATATGTATATAAAAAGTTTGATAAGCCTGTACAGTCGGGTAAATTGATGATGGATTTTGATTTCCGTTATAATAGCGGTACACCGTCAATCTTGTTTGTAACAAGCGGTGACCCGTGGAAGTGGCCGGCAGCGATTAATCCGTTCAAAGTTGCACTAAATAGTAATAATGCGGTAGAAGTTACAATGAACGGTCAAGTTGTAGGTACTATAAGTGCTAAGAGATGGTCAAATGTTCATTACGAACTCGATTTAGACACAGGTATTGAAACAATGTCAATAGACGGCGGTACTCCTGTAAAACATGTTGTTGACAATTATCAAACAACAGAAATAACAGTTTCTCCTGCAACATTGGATCAAATTGTATTTGAATATGTAAATAAGGCGGCTGCATTTGATTTCGATATTACAAACTTAAAGATTGCTACAATCGAAAAAGAAGCACTTCCTCAATATAACGTTGCGGTTGCTTCGAATGACGAAACAATGGGTACAGTTGAAATCAATGGCGTTGATGAAACAGCAACCACAGTTGATTTGAATACAATTACAACAGTTAAAGCTGCTGCAAAAGACGGATACCGCTTTACAGGTTGGTACGAAGGTTCAAATCTTGTTTCAAGTGACGCAGAATATTCATTCAGAGTAAGAAACAATGTATCTCTTACTGCTAAATTTGAATTAAAGCCAAGCTTTGACAGTATAACAACTTACAAAGTAAAAGCTACTGAAACGATGGTAAAAGTTCCTGTTGAAGAAGCAAAGAATATTACTTTGACAGTAGAAGACGCGAAAAATGCAGAGGGTGTTGATGTAGCTGTTGACAGTGAAAACACTGACGAAGTAACATGGACTCTTGTAACAAACGACGTGGAAAATGTAACACTTGTAGGTAATATACTTACTGTATCACCTGACTTTACATTGCCTGAAACAAGTCAAAAGGATATTGTGGTTAAGTGCGTATGTAACGAAATTGAAAAAGAAATTACTATAATGCTTCATACATACAATTACTTGCTTGATATGAGTTTTGATGACGGTGAAGTTACAGGTAACCTATATAACAGTGATACACAGTGGAAAGAAAACAACCAAGTTATGAATATCGGTCTTATCGGACGTGGCGCACATAATATTGTTGACAGTCCGTTTGGCGGAAAGGCTTCGTATCATTCATTGAGCGCAAACTACGGTACAAGAAACGGTTCATCGAAGTTTACTTCAATGAGCGGTGACGCACTTGTTATCGACCTTGATTTGGGAATTGGTGAAAAGAGCTTCATAAAGTTCGGTGATAATTGCCAAACAAATCAAGATGTTGCCACAGGTTCATTCCTTGTATTAGAGCCGAAAGACGGTAAATTGATGTACTATGATTATGCCGATTCTTCATACAAGGAAACAGGTTTGACATCATCAACAGATAATAAGACATATTCATCATTGTATCATGTTCAAACTGCGGTTGATTTCAAAGCTAAGACTGAAAAAGTCGTTATAACACCTTACGTAAACGGTGATATGGATACTGAAAACGCAGTTACACTTAATTTGGATATAAAAAATGCTACTGCAACGGCATTTTCAATGTTGGGTGTATCTCATGCAGAAAATAACGGTACAATCCACGTTTTGACAGATAATATTAAAGTAAGAACAGCTGCGTCATCATCAGCATCATCAGTTGAATAAATCAAAAAAAAGACCGTAACAATAGCTGTTCTTGCTGTGTGCAATATCCTCTATCACACCATTTGGTAAAAATAATCTACAAAAATAAAAAATATACAACTTGAATTTTGCATTTTAAATAAAAATTGATGTGCTTTTTTGTGCAATATTTTCACTCAAAGTTTCTTAATAATATTGCACATACAAAAAAAATATGATACAATATATACCATATAGATGGGTTAGGATTGTGCAGATTTACTCAAATCAACATCCTGTACCTGCTAAATTAAACAATACTTGGAAACAAGTTAAGGAAAGAAAGGGAGAGAAGAAATGAAAAGTAAAAAACTAATTTCATTACTTTGCGCCGCTGCTATGTCAGCATCTGCTTTCGCAGGTTTGACAGTAACAGCAAGCGCGGCAACACCTGTTTACACCTTTGATGGAAGTGACATCACAGGCTTTTCAGGTAATGGAACTCTTGCACAAGTGAGTGATGACAAGGGTGAATATTTCTCAATTAAAGCTAATGGCAGCAGTACATATTCTGCAACATTGACTTTGCCTGCAGATGCACAATTAACAAGTGCTGACGGTTACACAATCGAATACGATGCAAGACTTCATAAGTCAAATGGTATGGGTAGATACGGAAGATATACTCAAGTTGCATTCATCGATTCGTCAAATGCGGCTAAAGACTCCAGAGACTATGGCCCATACGGTGCATTGTTCTCAGGCGGTAATTCAAGTACTGAAACAGGTCAAGGTTATACAACAGGTGTGGCATCTTCATTGTCTGCAAGATACCAACTTGACGGTACAATCGTAAATGACCCTGGTACAGAAACATTGGCTGCTGATAATACATCAGTAACAGGTATTGCTGATGATATGTGGGTTAGAGTACAGACATACGTTAAAGATGATGTAGCTAAAGTAACAGTAATAGATGTAAACAATAATAAAATAGTTGATGGTGTTGATTATATCAACAGTGCAACAAAACTTGATACTATTTATGTAACAGCTGGTCGTGGTGATGACAGTGTTACAGGACCTGGTGAAGTATGCCTTGATAACATCAAAATTTATTCGGGTGAGGCAGAAACACTTACAACAGATGGTTTGAGAGGCGTTGTAGCAGCAGCCACACCAATTCCAGAACCTGAAACGGTATCCGGTTCAGCGCAAACTCTTGCAGCTCCTACATCAGTAACAGATGCTTATACAGCTAATTTTAACAATGCGACTGTAGGAACTATTGCATCAATCGAAACAGAAGATCAAGATGCAAAAACAGTTGTTGACGGTATGAAAGTTAAAGTTGGTTCAAGAAGTACAGGTGCTGATACAAAGACATATGCCGCAATCGCAAAGATTGCTACAGGCGATAATGCACTAAAACTTGCTGCAAACCAATTCTCAACAAATGGTAGAGGACCGGTTGTAACTCTTGATGATACAAAAGAAATTTCATCAGGTGAAACTGCAATTATGGGATTTACAACATATCTTTCAGCCGCAAAGGGTACTGATGAAGGTGGTCTTCCAAGATTGTTCTTGATTGACAATACAACAAATGTTGATGGTAACGGTTGTGCAAGAGATATACTTGCAGTTATTACAACCGAAGATGCAAGCGGATATACAAACGGTGATACACCAATCGGTATTCAGGTAACAGAAGGTTGGCACACTGTAGTTGTCGCTGTATCAGAAGGTACATACAGAGTATTTATTGACGGTAAATATAAAGATGATGAAGGTAAACTTAGCCCTGCGGTTAAGGGTACTAAGGTTGGTTCCGGTTCAACATCAGCTCAAGTAACTCATCTTCCAAGCTTTGCAGTTGAAAATACAAAGTCAGACAGTGGCACAGCTTATTCAAAAGCTTTGATTGATAATGTAGTTGCATATAAGATTACAGATACACTTGATGCTAAGTATCTTCCAACTGAAACAGCAGCTCCGACACCTGCTCCGATACCTGCAAAGGTTACAATGAGCGTTGATGAAACTGCAAATACAGTTACATTGACATCAGATAAGGATACAGATGCAGTTCTTGTTCAAGCATCATACAGAACTGATAATACATTGGATTCAGTTAAGAAAGTTGTTAATCTTGAACTAAAAGCTAACGAGGCTAAACTAGTTCCTGCAACAGATTTAGCTACATTCACAACGAATGATAAGATAATGGTTTGGGATAGTCTAAAGACTATGACACCGCTTGCTAATGCTTGTACAGTAAAGAACGGTGCAGCGCAAGCAACAGCTAAGCCGGCTCCGACAGCTGAACCGACAGAAGCTCCGACAGCTGAGCCGACAGAAGCTCCGACAGCTGAGCCGACAGATACACCGGCTCCAACAGCAACAGCTGTTCCTACTTATGCAGTATCAGGTACTGTAGACGCAGGTGTTAAATCTGTAACTCTTACAGATAAAGCAGAAGCTGAAAATACAATTACAGGTACAATCGAAGATACAGCTGTAACATTTACAGGTGTTAAAGCCGGTACATATACAGTATCAGCTGTAGCTAAAGATGATTACAAAGATTTAACAGTAACTCCTCAAGAAATTACAGTTAGCGGCAATCTAGCAGGTGTATTCACAGTAAAAACAACTGCTAAAGTTAAGAGTGCTGTAACTACTACAGTAACAGGCGGTACTGCTACAGTAACAGGCGCAACAGATTTGAAAAGCGTTGCTGAAGGTACAGAACTTACAATAACAGCTGCAACACCTGCTTTGGGTTACCTTGCTACTAATCCGACAATTACAGTAACAAAGACAGACGATGCCGAAACAACAGTAGCTGTAGCAGAAGGCAAGTTCACAATGCCTGCATACCCTGTAACAGTAACAGTTGCATATGCAGCAGATCCGACAGTGGCTATTGCAACTCTTGAAAATACTGCAACTTCAGGATGGGGCAGTAACAAAGGTACAACAGTAAATACTGAAACGGGATTAGAGCATTTCAATAATGATACTGATACATCATGGGCAGGAACAGCATTTGCACAGTTTACATTGCCAACATTGGCTGAAGGCGAAGGTGTTGCAAAAGCTGAATTGATTTACAATGTAAAACAAGGCGGTAATCGATCAAGAACATCTAAAATTTTCGCTTTGACAAACGGTAATATTGACTTGACAACAATGACAGGTACTGCTGCTGACAGATTTGCTGATGCAAGAACTCTTATTACTTCATTTAATACAGTAGTAGGCGAAAATGCTTTGACAACTGACGTTACTGCCGCTGCACAAGGTAAGAACGGTAAAATTACTCTAATGTTTACAGACAATGCAGGCGGTGCAGATTTGTATGGTAAAGCATCAGCTGATAAAGCTCCTGTTTTGAAGATTACAAAAGGTAAAGTAGTTACATTTAATGTGGCAGCCGCTGCAAATGCAGATACAAAAGTTGCAGGTGCAAAGATTGTAGTTAAGAATGGTGATACAACTGTTGCAACTATAACAACTGACGATCAAGGTGTAGCATCAACAGCTTTATCAGCAGGTACTTATACATACACTGTTGAAAGCAATGATTACGCAATCAAGAAAGACGGTACACTTACAGTTGCAGATTCAGTTGTAGCAGAAAATGTTGCTTTGACAGCTAATGCTGCAAAAACAGTTGAAATTGCTAACCCTGCAACAGGTACAACTCTTGCTCAAGGTGAAGAGGCTACTTATACAGCTACTGTAAAAGACCAGGATGGCAGAGTTATGACAGCAGCTGTTGATTGGGCTGTAGTAAACGGAGAGGATGCAGCTGCAGAAAATATTACAGTTGCAAACGGTAAAGTTAATGTTGCAGAAGAAGCAACAGCAGGTGATTACAAAGTTAAAGCTACAGTAAACGGAACAACAGTTTCAGCAACTGCTGATTTGAAAGTTATTGCTGCTGAAAAACTTAACCTAAGTATTACTTCTCAAAATGCTGACCAAGGTACAGTTGCATATACTGTAAACGGTGTTGCAAGTACAGATACTCAGTTGAATAAGGGTAAGAAGATTGTTGCAACAGCTACTCCTGCAGCTCTTTATGAATTTGCAGGTTGGGCAACATCAACAGAAAATGCAACAGCAGGAACATATGTAAGCACAGATGCTCAATATTCATTTGATTTAACTGCTAATACAACACTTATTGCTGTATTTAAGTATAATGGTATCTATTATCAGAATGATTATAACAATGCAACAGAAAGTGATTGGAAATCGGGCAATACAGGTAGATATACTGTATCTATTGCCGGTGATGACGATAAGTATACTCAAATTTCAGCTGTCAAAACAGGTGAAAACGGTACTTCTATAACAAGCAGTGCAGTTCAAGTTGATGCGGATAAAGATTATATTGCTGAGTTTGATTTGGCTTTAACAGGTGGAACTAATCAATTATCAGGATTTGCTGTGAAAGCGAAAGATTCAGACAAGTATGCGCTTGTATTACAGTTGAAAACTGCTAATACTACAACATGGACAGTAAACGGAACAACTGATGTTACACTTGAAAAGGGTGTATTATATCACTATACAATCGAAAAGGTTGAAACAGGTGTAAAGGTTACAATAGCACCAAAAGCCGGTGGTGATGCGGTTGTAGACGGTGTAACATATACAAATGATACAGCTACGACAGGCGAATTTGCCGGTAAAGTAAGTAATGCAGGTCTTGCAGGTATGCAATTTAATACAAAGAGATACTATGCAGGAATGCAGATTGATAATGTATTGGTAAAAGCCCCTGCAACAACATCTGTAACTGAATAATTTATAAAGTAATAAAAGAACGGTCGTATGGCCGTTCTTTTTGCTTGACAAATGTAGCTGTGTGTGATAATATAATAAAAGAAATGGTAAACAAACCATGCTGCATGTTAATAATTTAGTAGAAAGAAATATTTTCTACGAAATAGTTACCTATTTGGACGATAGGTAACTATTTTTTTATTATCACTATACAAAGCAGTAAAACCAAAGTTAAATAAACAATAGCTTCACTCATATGCACACCCCCTTCAAGGTGGTGTCAGCATGGTTTGCAACCATTTCAGAATGTTATTATATCATAGAGGGAAGAATTTGTCGATAAATGTAAATGCTATGATAATTTCTTATAATAAAAATATGGAATTTTGCGTTTAAATAACAAATATTTCAAAAATATTTCGTATTTTGCGTTTAATGTGTAATCTATATGTAACAAAATTACGAAAATTACTTGCATTTATATACAATATATAGTATAATAGTTTAGATAGCAAAAAAGTAATTTCGGAGGGGTTTTATGTACTGCAAAAATTGTGGCAGACAACTGAAAGAGGGAACACGTTTTTGTGACAGATGTGGTCAATCAGTAAGAAAAAACAACCAGAACAGCCAAACTACAAAACGCAAAGAAATCGAGGAACTGAAGGCTGAACGTCTTAATCGTAAACGTCGTTTACAGGAAAAAGAGGCAAAACAAGCCCGTAATAAAAAACGTAGAAAAAGTAAGGGGAGTGTTATGATTTTCATAATCGTAGCACTGCTTATCGCAATAGTAAGCGTGATTATCGGCTATAATATGATGGCTCCGAACGATAACGGATTAGGCACTGCTCCTACTTCAACAAATTCGCCTGCAAGTGCAACGAATACACCAACAGATACAGCAAACAACGTATCATCAACATCATCGCCGTCAAATTCAGCAAGCAAAAACGGTTATTCAAAAATGACAATAAGCGGTGTGACGTGCGTTTATCCGTCTACTTTTAATTCAAATCCGACAGCAGGCAATCAAAAACTTAACTTAACTGATGCGCTTGGCGGTGCAACTATGACTGTTTCGCAAGAGGGAAAGAGCGGTGCCCCGTCTGACCTTATGCGTGACTATGCACGTCAAACGGGCGGCGAAGTTTCATATTCTCGTGCCGGTGACGATTGGTATGCAGTTACTGTGACAACAGATGATACTGTTTACCACAGAAAATGCGTATTGAAAAACGGAATTGCGGTATATTATGATTTCTCATATTCTTCGATGACATCAACAGCTCAAAAATATACTGAATACATTGACTATATGGACAGCAATTTCAAATAATTTAAGAAAGATATTTGATTGCAAAACATATTGACGCAATCAAAATTAAGCAAATCAATATTTTTAATATTTTAGATTTCGAGCGGACAGCCTTTGTTGGTTGTCCGTTTTTTTGTATTCGTTCGATGTAGCGACTGACTATTGTTTCCGCGTCCGCTATTGCTCTGCTTTCAAGTTTTGGATTATAGTCTTTGAGAATTATTATTGCTTGGCTCACATACGGTGATGAAAAATTATTTAAAATAACTACTTTCTTTGTCAATTCTTTCATTACTAATCTCCAATCATTTCAATTTGTTTTATTTCCATTATTTCCGACTATGAAAAAGTATATACCTGCTTTATTTTTGTAACATTAATCAAAAATAAATGTAATAATATGTAAATATCGTGCATATAAATAGTAATATATGGGAAAAGTCGAGTAATATATTTATTCATATTGCAATATTTGAAATTATTTTGTAATAAAAATGTAATAAAAGGCTTGACAATGTAACAATTTTGTAGTATACTATGGGACAAGTAATGAAAGGGGTTTAACTTTTATGACTACACAAGAGATGACAAAACAAGAAATGATAATGAATTTGCGTGAAAAACGCGAAGAAAAGAAAAAAGCAAAATTGAAAGCAAAACACAGAAGATGTACGATTGCAATTATTACGCTTGTGGCAATGATGACGGTAATATTCGGTAGTGTATACAGCGCATCGGCGAAGGAAATCACAATTACGGAAATAAACGAATTTGCGGGAACAAATGAAACAAAAACTGTAAAGACAAGAAGTGAAAGCGTTGAGGGTGCTCTTGAAGAACATGGCGTGAATGTTTCGGATACCGATAAGATTAATGTTTCAACAGAAAAGCCTGTTGAGGATAATGAAAATATTGTTATCAAGCGTGGTAAGCGTGTTACAATTAAAGTCGGTGAATCGGAAGAAGTCGTCACAGTAACAAAGGCGGACGTTAAGGACGCACTTGTTGAGGCAGGATATATTCCGGGCGAATATGACCAAATTTCTTCTAACGGCGATAATGTTGCGAGCAGTGATACAATCGAGCTTGTATCGGTAAGCCATACAGACGAAACTGAAACGGAAGTAATTCCTAAGGGTGTTGAATATGTTGATGACGCGACTTTGATCAAGGGACAGGAAAAAGTCGTTGACGAAGGACAAGACGGTGTGAAAACAATCACTTACAAGGTTACATACCAAGACGGTCAAGAGGCGACAAGAGAGGTGATAGACGAACAAGTTACAACTGAAATGCGTAACAAGGTTATTGCAAACGGTACAATGGAGCCGACTCCCGCACCTAAAAACACAACTGTTAAAGATACTTTTTCGACAAAGTCAACAGTAAGCGATGACGGCGGTACTGTAAACGGATATAAATATAAGAAGAAAATCACAATGACTGCTACAGCTTATTCGACTTCACCGTCAGAAAACGGCGGTTATACGGTTTCTGCAATGGGCAATCCACTTGGATATGGTATAGTTGCGGTTGACCCGAATGTAGTTCCGCTTGGCTCAAAAGTGTATGTAACATCAGCCGACGGCTCATGGTCGTACGGCGTTGCAAGCGCCGAAGATACCGGCGGTGCAATTAAGGGCAACAAAATTGATTTATGCTACGGCTCAAATGCTAACGACTTTGGCAGAAGAAGTTGTGTAGTGTATATTTTGGAATAATATGTAAATAAAAATCCCGCTTTGATTTAACATCAAAATGGGATTTTTTTGTGTTTATTGATTTTTTGGAACTAATTGAACTTTGAGGGTATAATTTATAGTTATAGAATTGCCGTCTTTTAATGATGCGTTCTTACGTTCTTTGATGGCGTATGAATTTTCTTCGACGTTTGGACTCATTCTTTCGTCTATAAAATTGTCGTTCCCATCAAGTATAAATTCGCCTTCTCCGCTTATAGCTATAATGTCATATTTGCCAGCCGGAATATCGCCTGGAATTTCATAATCGCCGGCAGTAAGTTCATATGTAGAATTATTGTCAGCAGATTGATTTTCTGTTGGACTTGGTGTTGAATTTTGCGTAGGTTTTGGAGTGCCCTTTTTTTCAGCACTTTCTAACTGTGCTTTGAGTTTTTTGTTTTCTTCTTTTAATGCCTCGACCTCAGAATTTAATCCGCATGCGGTTGTGGATAATATCAAGGTTGCAGACAATATGATTGTCAGTAATTTTTTCATATGCAAAATCTCCATTCAAAAATTAGTTCTTAGGGATTAATTGTACTTTAAGAGTTCCGCTGATTTCGACTGTTTTTTCGTCAGTTAATTTAGCATTTTTGTATTCTGTGGTATAATATTGGTCGCTATCAACTCCGAGCCATTCACTAAAGACGTTATATCCATTTTCATCTTTCTCTTTAAAAGTACCATGACCGCTGACCGCAACAAGGTCATACTTACCGCTTGGTACATCATTAGGTATTTCATAACTTCCTGCGGTAAGCTCGTAAGTGCTATCGGAGTTTGGTTGAGTATCTGAAGTTTTTTGTTCTTCTGATTTTTCAGTCGGTTTTTCGGTTGGCTTTTCGGTTGGTTTTTCAGTCGGTTTTTCCTCTGTGTCTGATAACTGTGATTTTAATTGTTCGTTTTCTTGCTTTAGTGCCTCAAGTTCGGAATTTGTTCCGCACGCAGTTGTTGATAACAATAAAGCTACCGATAATGCTACTACTAATATTTTTTTCATAATATAAACACTCCTTTTTGATTAAAAACTAAATGCTTTGAACATACTTGAAACAGACGCCAGCACTACAAAGTACCACACGATACTCAAAGCTATACCCGTACAAAAACCGATTAAAGCCCATTTGCCATATTCTTTGGCAGAGATAGGAGTATCCTTACTTTGTACAACGAATAAAATCAATCCGGCAAGAGGGATAAAGAACGACAATACTTTCAATCCTGCTGACGGGGTGTCGTTTATTACACTGACTCTGTGCTGTGCGGCGCCGCAGTTAGGGCATATATCCGCTTTTTCACTAATCATTGTGCCGCACTCTCTGCAAAATGATTTATGCAACGGCTCGGACTGCGGTTTGTTTTCAGTTGTTACATTTGTGTTTTCTGTTTGATTTTCCATTGTAATCTTCCTCCTACTACATATAGTATTATTTTTATGATATTAAAATATATAATTAAATAGTATTCTTATATGTATTCAATATAAGAATATAGGATTATTTTAGCATAGAATATATAATTGTGTCAAGAGGAGGAATCGCTTTGAAAAAATTTGAACCTAAAAAACCTGAAAAAGAAGTTATTTCACTTAGATTGGATAGTAGAATGTTAGAAGAAATCAACAGTTGGGCTATTGAAATTGATATAAGCCGAAATGAATTTATAAATCAATGTATAGATTTTGCGTTGAAAAACATAGATACTGATTTGGTTGAAAGTGTGGAAAGAAAACATAATACAAACGGCAGAGGCGGACGCAGTCAGATTATCCCTAAGTTAAGAACAGGATTTGAAGAAGATGAAGAAAACCAAAAAAAAGATGAGGGCTGACGTCCTCATCTTTTCTTGGGTTTTGTATTTAATTTAGTATTCTGTTTTATATAGTATATGCTTCTCTAAGCATTTGAATTTCTTTTTTATAACCGTCAAGCTCATTTGGAGTTTCAAGCAAAATCGGAATACCCTGTAATTTTGGGTGATTGATAATCTTAACCATAGTATCAAAACCGATACTGCCTTCACCGATTTTTTCGTGTCTGTCCTTATGGCTTGCAAAAGGATTTTTGCTGTCGTTCATATGAATTGCTTTTAATCTGTCAAGACCGATAATTCTGTCGAACTCATCAAGAACACCGTCAAGGTCATTGACAATATCATATCCGCCGTCATAAATATGGCAAGTATCCATACACACGCCCATTTTATTATCAAGTTTAACGCCGTCAAGGATTTCTTTCAATTCTTCAAAACTGCGACCTATTTCTGTACCTTTACCTGCCATTGTTTCAAGCAAAACTGTTGTTGTCATATCGGGTGTAAGTACAGTATTAAGCTGCTTTACGATAAAATCAATTCCGATTTCAACGCCTTGTCCGACGTGACTGCCCGGATGGAAGTTGTAAAGCTGGTTTGGTGTATACTCCATACGTCTTAAATCGTCAGCCATTGTATTTAAGGCAAATTCGCGAGTTTCTTCTTTATTGGAACACGCATTAAGCGTATACGGTGCGTGAGCGAGAATTTGCGAAAAATTATTTTCTTTCATAAATTCAAGGAAGTTTTTTACGTCTTGTTCATCAATAGCTTTCGCTTTACCTCCGCGTGGATTACGCGTGAAAAATTGAAAAGTATTTGCGTCAATGCTCTTTGCCTCTTTACCCATATTCATATAGCCTTTTGCGGCTGACAAGTGACAACCTATATTTAACATTCTGATTTCCTCCTATAATATACTTGCATTAATAACATTATTATAGTATAATTGAAAAATAAAATCAACAATAAAAATTAGGAGAAATATTTAATGATTACAGTAACAAACGTAAGTCTGAATTTCAGCGGACAAAACTTGTTTTCAGACGTTAATTTAAAATTCACACCGGGCAACTGCTACGGCGTAATCGGTGCAAACGGTGCGGGAAAATCGACTTTTCTTAAAATTCTTTCGGGTGAACTTGATTCGACAACCGGTGAAGTGTCTATCGACCCAAATTGTCGTATGTCGGTTTTGAAACAGGACCACTTTGCATATGACGAGTACACTGTACTTGATACGATTATTATGGGTAACAAGCGTCTTTATGATATTATGAAAGAAAAAGACGCGTTGTATGAAAAAGAAGATTTTTCGGACGAGGACGGTATAAAAGCGGCTGAACTTGAGGCGGAATTTGCGGAAATGGACGGTTGGGAGGCTGATTCCAATGCGTCAAAGCTAATGCAAGGTCTTGGACTTGACGAAAGTATTATGTATTCGCAGATGGCTGACCTTGGCGGTAACGAAAAGGTTAAAGTTCTTTTGGCACAGGCACTGTTCGGAGACCCTGACATTATCCTTCTTGACGAACCTACAAACCACCTTGACTTACAGGCTATTGAATGGCTTGAAGATTTCTTGCTTGATTACGAGGGTACAGTCATAGTTGTATCACACGACAGATATTTCCTTAATGTTGTGTGTACGCATATCGTTGATATTGACTATTCAAAGGTTAAAATGTATGTCGGTAACTATGAGTTCTGGTATGAGTCAAGTCAGATGATGGAAAGACTTATCAAGCAACAAAATAAAAAAGCTGAAGAAAAGATTAAGGAATTACAGACTTTTATTCAGCGATTCTCTGCGAATAAGTCGAAATCAAAACAGGCTACAAGCCGTAAGAAAATGCTTGATAAACTTACGGTTGAAGAATTGCCTGCGTCATCAAGACGTTATCCGTTCGTGGGCTTTGATATGGATAGAGAAGCAGGACGCGATTTGCTTACCGTTGACGGACTTTCAAAGACTGTAAACGGTGAAAAACTTCTTAATAATATATCATTCACACTAAATCATGACGATAAGATTGCCATAATAGGTGAAAACGAAATTGCAATCACTGCACTTATGCAAATACTTGCCGGTGAAGATGAGCCGGACGAGGGTACTGTTAAGTGGGGCGTAAGTACGTCAAGAAGTTATTTTCCTAAAGATAACTCTAAGTATTTTGACGGCTGTGAACTAAATCTTGTGGATTGGCTAAGACAATACAGTGCGGCAGGCTTTGAAACTCAAAACGAATCGTATATAAGAGGATTTTTGGGAAGAATGTTGTTCTCGGGTGATGATGTATTCAAACAGGTAAACGTGCTTTCCGGTGGTGAGAAAGTCAGATGTATGCTTTCAAGAATGATGTTGTACGGATCAAACGTACTTATACTTGACCAGCCTACAAACCACCTTGACCTTGAGTCAATCACTGCGGTAAACAACGGCTTGAAAGCATTCAAGGGAAACGTTATATTTGCGTCACACGACCACGAATTTGTGAATACCGTTGCAAACAGAATTATTGATATTCGTGAGGACGGCACAATCGTGGACAGAATGTGTACATTTGACGAGTATATCGAAATGAAAAGGGGTAACTAAATGAAATTTGAAAATACAGAGGTTTACGGCTTTAAACGTGCGCTTAAAGGTATGAGAAACCCTCTTGAATCATGGCATAAAAACGATACGGTTGAAGAGAACGGAAAAGTCGTAATCGGTGAAAACGATTTGGATTTGGCGCAAAGACTTATAAAATCGGGCAGTGAACACAGAAAATTTATGCGTCAGATTTTTGTGTCGGTTGATATAACAGGTCCGCTTTATTGGTGGAAAGAATTTGATACGTATAAGGTCGGTACAACCGCGAACAGTACATCGACAATGCACAAACTTGCGTCAACACCTATTACTGCCGAGTGTTTTGAAATTGACGATTACAATTCAGATCTTGATTATGACGGCACAAAACTTGGTGATGTGATAAACAAGCATATAGAATTTTTGGAGAGTATGCGTGTAAAGTATCTTGAAACAAAGGATAAGGCATATTGGAAAGAACTTATCAGATGGTTGCCGTCAGCGTGGCAGCAGACAAGAACCGTTACAATGACATACGAAAATCTTTTGGCGATGTGTTCAAAAGGTCAGAGAAGATTTCACAAATTGACAGAATGGTCAAAGTCATTCATCGATTGGGCGAGAACACTTCCGTATGCACAGGAATTGATATTTCCTGATGAAACAGAATGAAAATAATTGCGGCGGTTGATGAAAAGTGGGGCATTGGCAAAGGTATGAATTTGCTGTTCCGCATATCAGAGGATATGGAATTTTTTAAAGAGAAAACAATGGGTAAGACGGTTGTTATGGGCAGAAAGACGTTGGAGAGCTTCCCTAACGCAAAGCCGCTTAAAAATCGAAAAAATGTTGTACTTACAACCGATAAAAATTTTAAGTGTGACGGCACGGAGATTGTTCACGATATAAAAACGATTATCGGAAAATACGGCGGTGACGATACTTTTGTCATAGGCGGCGGAGAGGTTTACAGACAGCTTTTGCCGTACTGTGACAGTGCGTATATAACAAAGGTGTTTTCCGACGGCAATGCGGATGTTTTTATCGACGATCTTGATAAAAATGAGGTGTGGGAGCTCGGTAACGTGTCCGAAAAACGCGTTGAAAACGGCATTTCGTTTGTGTTCTGCACTTATATAAACAAAAATCCTCAATCGCATTTTGAACAAAAAACACTGTAAATTATACATTGAATTTATGAAAAACACTTTAAAAAGTTTGTGAAATATGATATTATATAGATAATGATTATTATGCTTTAATGGATAGGTAAAGTATATATAAAAGAGGGAGGATAACTAAATGCTTAAAAATTCAAAGAAAAAACTAAGAAAATTAGGTGCATTTTCTTTGGTTCTTGCTCAGGTTGCGGCAGTAGGAGTAGTTGCTCCTATGACAAGTGCAAGTGCATTTGCCGGCAGTGCAATCACAAGAAACATGGAAAACCTTGATAGAGGTGTCGTTGCGACAAAGACTGACGACGGTGTACTTATTTCATGGAGAAGATTGGCAACAGAGCCTGCTGACACTACATTTACTCTTTACAGAAACCAAGAAAAGATTAACGAAGGTGCGGTTACAAACTTTGTTGACGCGTCAGGTACTGTAAACGATAAGTATACAGTAGTTGCAAACGGCGAAATGTCAGACAGCGTAGGCGTATGGGAGAACGGATACCTTGATATTCCTTTGGGTAAAGCTCCTGAAAGTGACGTTTTACAAATGGACAGAAACGGCATATACTACGGTTCATATACACCGGGTGACTCATCATACGGTGACCTTGACGGTGACGGACAATATGAAATCGTAATGCTATGGAGCCCTTCAGACGCTAAGGACGCCGCTACAGGCGGCAGAACCGGTAAGGTTTATATGGATGCTTACAAACTTGACGGTACTCAGCTTTGGAGAATTGACATGGGTTACAATATCCGTGCAGGACAACACGATACTCAGCTTAACGTAGCCGATTTTGACGGTGACGGCAGAGCAGAAGTTATGGTGAGAACTGCTGACGGTACTGTTGACGGTCAAGGTAACGTAATCGGTGACGCATCAAAAGGCGAAACATATGAAAGCAGCTGGGCTGCTCTAAACGGCGGTAAAAACTTACAAGGTCCGCTTTATGTAACGTGTTTCGACGGTGAAACAGGTAAGGCTCTTGACACAATAGATTATTTCCCGAATAATACTGTCGGTTCAAATGCTGCATCATTAACATTCGGTGATGACTTCGGTAACCGTTCGGAAAGATATAACAGTACAATAGCTTATATTGACGGTCAGTCACCGTCTGCTGTATTTGCAAGAGGTTATTACTTCGGTAAGGGTATCTCAAATCCTAACGGACGTACAGGTGCCGCTGCATACAGCTTTAAGAACGGCAAGCTAAAGATGGAATGGTCATTCGATACAGCAGAATCAAAGAATAACGGCTATATCGGTCAAGGTAACCACCAAATTGAAGCAGGTGACGTTGACGGCGACGGTAAGGACGAAATCTTCTACGGTGCTTTGACATGGGATAACGACGGTTCGGTTCTATGGTGTACATATCAAGAGCACGGTGACGCTATGCACCTTGGTGACTTCGACCCGACTAAAGAAGGTCTTGAATGGTTAAAAGCTTATGAGGATTACAGTGCAGACAGTGAAGTGTTTGATTTGAAAGGTCCACAACTTTCTCCATACATCACATCTAATACAATATTTAAAAATTCGGCTGCAGCTGCTGCTCAAGGTGCTTCTAATGATCGTCATCAATGGGGTATTTCACTTCAAAACGCTAAGACAGGCGAATTCTATCAAATTCACAACGGTATCAAAGATACAGGTCGTGCTATGATTGCTAATATCGGTTACGGCGATTCTTGGTACGCTATGTGGGGTGCAGGTTCATCAGGTTACTGGGACAGCAACGGTAACGAACTTCCTGATCTAAAGGCTGCTATGAACGGCAGAATTTATTGGACAGGCGACTTACAGGATGAACTTCAAGACCACAACGGTGCAGGTAAAGAAATTACTGTAACAAAGTGGAATGACAATACAAAGACATTCGATAAGATTTTCGAGGGTAAGGGTTCACACTCAATCAACTCAACAAAGGGTAATCCGAACCTACAAGCTGACTTGTTAGGTGACTGGAGAGAAGAAATTGTTTCTTACGCAATCACAGGTCAAGACACAAAGAAAGAAAAGACAACAATCAAGGGTAACTTTGATAAGGATGTTGAAGTTGAATTAGATAAGACTGTATATCAATATTCTCTAAGACTATATGAAACACCATATGCAACAAATTATAATTTCTATACTCTTGCACATGATGATATTTACAGAAACTCATCAGCAACAGATACAAACTGTTACAACCAACCGCCACATATCAGCTGGTATATGAACGACCATATTGCTAATTCACAGTACACAACTCAACCGAACGCAAATGTTAAACTTGTTTCAAATTCATACAAGGCAAAGGCATTTGACGAATCTGCTCTACCTGTTGCAGGTTCAACACCATCAACAGATTCACCGTTCGTTGACGTTGTAGGTCACTGGGGTAAGACATACATCGATAAGATGTATAAAGCAGGCGTTATCAATGGTATGGACGATACACACTTCGCTCCTGACGGAACTGTAACAAAGGGTCAGTTTGCAACACTTATCGTAAACGCTCTAAAGATTGATACAGATTCATCATTGGCAAGCGAACACTGGGCAATGCCATTCGTAAAAGCCGCTCAAAATGCTAACCTAATTGCAGAAGATATTCCGTTCACTGTTGAAGATTTCGATAAGGAAATTTCAAGAGAAGAAATGGCATCAATGGTTGCTAAGGCTGCCGCATATAAGAATGTTGAGGCTAAGGCTGCCGATAAGAAATTTACAGACGCATCAGACATCGCAGCATGGGCTGTTGAAGATGTAAACAATGCAGTTGGTTTGGGTATTATCAACGGTATGGATGACGGTTCATTCCAACCAAAGGCTAATGCAACAAGAGCACAGGCTGCTACAATGCTTTCAATGCTTTGGGATTTAATTAAATAAATCATAAAACAATATTAAAATCGGACGCATATGCGTCCGATTTTTTTGTGATTTTTAAAATATTTGAGAAATATATTGTAAAAAAATTATTGTTATAGTATAATAAATGAGAAATTTGTGTTTGAGGTAAAAATAATATGAGAATGAGAAAAAAGAAAAATTGTGACGCAAGAATGGAACGTTGCAGTGATATTTGGATAAAAGAACCTGAAAAATATAAGGGGAAATGGGCGGAACGTTTCGGTAACGATAATCCTATTCATATTGAAATCGGTTGCGGTAAGGGTAATTTTATTGTCGGTATGGCGAAAATGTACCCTGATGTGAATTTTATTGCGATTGAAAAGGTTGAGGACGTTATAGTTATGGCTATGGAAAAAACTGTGGCAGCTGAACTTACAAACGTTTTGTTTATGGATATGGATGCGGAAAAAATTGAAGATATATTTGAATTTGGCGAGATAAGACGTATTTATCTTAATTTTTCTGACCCTTGGAAGAAAAATAAACAGGCAAAACGCAGACTTACTCATAAGCGTTTCCTTGACAGATATAAAGCCGTGCTTAAACAGGGCGATTATATTTGGTTTAAAACCGATAATAAGGCTTTGTTTGATTTTTCGCTTAACTCATTTGCGGAGGAAAATTTCAAGCTTGAAAATATCAGCCTTGATTTGCATAATTCAAAGTTTGAAGGCAACGTTATGACTGAATATGAACAACGCTTCTCTGAACAGGGTATGCCGATATACCGTCTTGAGGCGACATATCTCGGTTGGGAAGACAACCGAAAAAAAGAAAGCTAACAGAGGTCGAGAAATTAGTTCGGATTTTGTGAAAATGAACTCGTCGGCGTACGTGGGTACGTTAGAGTTTATTTTCGCAAAAAGTGCACCGGCAAGCCGTATATCGAAGATAGGCTTGCCGGTTATTTATTATAGCTACAAATTAAATTTTTAAATATTAAAATAAATATTTTGCACGATCCGGACAATTTGTCGACAGTCTGAACGGTAGGGCAAGCACCATGCCGTTACTTTTTGAATTTCAGAACAAGTTCTTTATCTTCTTTTGATATTCTTAACGATTCACGAATTTTTCGTACCGCCATATTTTGAGTGGTTGCGTTTAAATCGTTGCTTTCAAGAAATTTCATTGTTTTATCTCTGCACTTTGCGGCGGCTGTTGCAACGAGCCAGCCTTGCATCATTTGAACATAGTAGAAATCTGAATTTACTGAGTTGACGTATGACAGCACTTTGTCGATATATTCATCGGTCAAATAAAATTCCATAAGGCATTTAAAACCGAAACGCACAATCCAGGGATTTTCGCTGTATATGAAATATTCGATGTCATTTAAAAATTCATCTAAATGTTTCTTCAATCCTTTAAATGAAACAATGTCGCAAGTTTCCCAACTTGTGATTTGAGGAACGTATTGCTTGATATAGCCGAGCATTTCGTGATAATCGCACTTAATGAGCGACATAACCAAGCCTTTAATCATAATTTCTTCACAGTATGCGTTGTTTTTGCAATTAAGGAATGACGCGTAGTCACCTTTTGAAATAGCTTTAGCCGTTTGACGCAAGATGGGTACACGAATACCGATAGATTGCGTTCCGCCGGGAACAAGCGAGTCACTGAATTTTTTGTATTTTTCGTCAGCCAATGTTTTTAAGTATTCCGCAAATTCGTCATAATCTGATTGCGTCCATATTTCTTTTGTAAGCTCCATTATTTGTCCTTTCTTTGTCTGAAAATAAAAGAGTTGTTTTGGAATAAATCTAAAACAACTCTTAAAATCAATTATTCACCGAAACCGTCAGGGTGAGTTGACTGCCATCGCCAGCTGTCAGCACACATTTCGTCAATACCTCTCTTAGCCTCCCAGCCAAGTTCAGCCTTTGCCTTTGCAGGATCTGCATAACATTCGGCAATATCGCCCGGTCTTCTTGGGTCGATTTGATAAGGAATTTCCTTACCGCAAGCCTTTGAGAATGCCTTAACAATGTCAAGAACGCTGTAACCGTTACCTGTACCAAGGTTGTAGATGTGTACGCCTTCCTTGTCCGAGCAATGTTCGATAGCCTTAACGTGACCGATTGCAAGGTCAACAACGTGGATATAGTCACGAACGCCTGTGCCGTCAGGAGTAGGGTAATCGTTACCGAATACATGAACTTTTTCAAGTTTACCTACTGCAACTTGTGCAATGTACGGAAGTAAGTTGTTCGGAATACCCTTAGGGTCTTCGCCCATAATACCGCTTTCGTGAGCACCGATTGGGTTGAAGTAACGAAGAAGTGTTACAGATAGCTTTGGATTAGCTTTTTGAGCGTCTGTCATAATTCTTTCGATAAATAGTTTTGTTGTTCCGTAAGGATTTGTTGTAAGAATTTTGTCGCCCTTGTTGTCAGTTTCAACAATAGGAACTCTTTCAGGATCGCCGTAAACAGTAGCTGATGATGAGAATACGATGTTGTTGCAGTCGTATTTTTCCATAGCCTGCATAAGGTGAAGTGTACCTGTGATGTTGTTATCATAATATGTAAGCGGTATTCTTGTAGATTCGCCGACTGCCTTTAGACCGGCAAAGTGAATAACTGCATCGATTTTATTTTCTGCAAATACCTTTTCTGTTGCCTCTTTGTCAAGCAAGTCTACTTTGTAGAACGGAAAATCCTTTCCTGTAAGTTTTTTTACTGCGTCAAGGCATTTTTCACTTGCGTTGTAAAGATTGTCAAGTACAACAATTTCATAACCTGCATTTAAAAGTTCGACACAAGTGTGGCTGCCTATGTATCCTGCACCGCCTGTTACCAATATTTTCATTAGCGATTCCTCCCTATATTTATTTAATTTTATTATATACCAATATAAAGCATTTTTCAATACTGAAAAATATTTTTGTTGGGATTTTATAAAAATATGTGGGACGTCGGGACAGCGTGCCTTACGAACAAAATTTTATTTATTCGGGCGACCAATGGTCGCCCCTACGTAATATTATCGTTTTGCCGCCCATCAGTCAACTGCGTTGACAGCTCCCTTCACGGGGAGCCTAAAAAGCCTCTCCTTGAGGAGAGGTGGCACGAAGTGACGGAGTGATGGTATTTATCACCCATTAACAAAACCGCCTATATTCCATATTATATTAATATACAAAAAGAAAGGAATGATATTTATGGAATATAACAGAGCGAATGCGGTTGCATATGCGAAAAAGTGGGCATACGGAAGAAATCCGAAATACTATGATTTTTCTGATTTGGGCGGTGATTGTACAAACTTTGCGTCACAGTGCATATATGCCGGCAGCGGTGTTATGAACTACACGCCGACATACGGTTGGTACTACATTTCTGCAAACAACAGAGCGCCGGCATGGACAGGAGTTGACGAATTATACAGATTTTTAACCACCAACCGCGGTGCAGGACCGAGAGCAATATTAACCGATTTATCACAAATTCAAAACGGCGACATTATTCAGCTGCAATTTACCGACAAAGAAAGATTTGACCATTCTCCGGTTGTGGTTGACGCAGGGAACAGAACACCGCAGTCAATTCTTGTTGCGGCACATTCGTATGATGCGGATTGCAGACCGCTGTCGTCATACCGATATATAAAGATACGTCCGTTACATATTACGAATGTAGGCGAGTGAAAATATTAATATTAATGCACATTTTTCATTGAATATTTTTAGAAAAAGTGATAAAATAAAAAGGATATTGATTTTTTACAAAAGAGGTGTTATATATTGAAAAAACTATTTCCGTTTCTGAAACCGTACAGGCTTCAGCTTACAGTCGGACCGTTTTTTAAATTGTCCGAGGCGGTGTTGGAGTTGCTAATTCCGACTCTTATGGCTTTGCTGATTGATAACGGAGTCAACATGGGTAACAGAAGTTATATTATTAAAATGGGTATATTAATGCTTGTCATTGCAACATTTGGCGTAATATTTGCGTTTATATGCCAGTACAGTGCGTCTATCGCGTCACAGGGATTCGGTACAGATGTGCGTAATGCGATGTTCAAAAAAATCGGTACACTGTCATTCGCACAACTTGACAAGTTTGGTACACCGTCACTTATAAACAGAATTACGGGTGATGTTACTCAACTTCAATCGGCGGTTGCAATGCTTATACGTCTTGTAATCCGTGCGCCGTTTCTGTGCGTCGGCGGACTTGTTATGGCGATTATGATTGACTTAAAGCTGTCGATTATATTTATGATTGTCATACCGCTGTTTATACTCGTACTTTTCCTTGTAATGTTCAAGGCAGTACCGCTTTATAAATCTGTTCAGAAAAAGCTTGATTCGCTTACTTTGGTACTTCGTGAAAATCTTTCCGGTGTGCGTGTAATTCGTGCGTTTGCCGGCGTAAAACGTGAAAAAGAAAGATTTAACGACAGAAATACAGATTACGCAAATACAGCTATAAGAGTCGGTAAAATTGCCGCACTTACCAATCCGCTTACTACTATTATAATGAATCTTGCGGCTATTGCGGTTATTTATTTCGGCGGTATTCGTGTAAATACAGGTCATCTTTCACAGGGTGAAGTTATTGCGTTTATCAACTACATTACGCAAATTCTAAACGCTATGATAGTCGTTGCAAACCTTGTTGTATTGTACACAAAGGCATATGCATCGGCTTTGCGTGTGGGGGAAGTTCTTGAAACAGAGCCGCTTATTGAATACGGCGAAAAGAATACTACTCAAAACGGTGAAAATGCGGTTGAATTTAAAAACGTATCATTGACGTATACAGGCAGTAAAGTACCGTCTGTCGATAATATTAATTTGACGATAAAAAAAGGCGAAACAATCGGTATTATCGGCGGTACAGGTTCGGGTAAGAGTACGCTTATAAGTCTTATACCGCGTTTTTATGACGCAACAAAGGGTGAAGTGCTTATTGACGGAGTGGATATAAAGAAATACGATGAAGACACGCTTAGAAAGACTGTTGCGGTTGTACAGCAGAGAGCGGCACTTTTCTCTGGTACAATAGCGGACAATCTTCATATGGCAAAGGCAGACGCAACGTTGGAAGAAATGCGTCGTGCGGCTGATACGGCACAAGCAACCGAATTTATCGACAGACTTGAAAAAGGTTTTGATACATTCGTTTCACAAGGCGGTAATAATCTTTCGGGCGGTCAAAAACAGCGTATTACAATCGCGCGTGCGTTAATCAAAAATTCGCCTATACTTATTTTGGACGACAGCGCCAGCGCACTTGACTATGCGACAGACGCAAATTTAAGACGTGCTATTAAAGAAAATACCGACAGTCAGACGGTTATAATCGTGTCACAGCGTGTAAATTCGGTGAAAGACGCGGACAGAATTGCGGTTATGGACGACGGTGAAATTGTCGGAATAGGTACACACAAAGAACTTGTTGATACTTGCGATATTTACAGGGAAATTTGTTACTCACAGGAACAGCTTGACTAAGAAAGGGGTAAAACGATGAAAAACAATAAAACACTTTCAAAGCTCAACTCTTATATTGCGGGTAACAGAAAATATCTTGTTTTGGTTATAATATCGGCATTGCTTGCAAACATATTTATGCTTGTTGCACCGTATATTTCGGGTAGAGCTATCGACTTTATCAAAGGCGAAAATAACGTAGATTTTCCTATGGTTGCGAAATTTATAGGAATACTTTTTGCGGTTTATGTGCTTAATGCTTTGTTTACATGGGGAATGACAGTGTTTACAAACGCACTTTCAAACCATTCGATTGAAAAAATGCGTAAAGACGCATTCGGCAAGATTTCAAAATTGCCGCTTAAATTTTTTGACGGTCATTCACACGGCGATATTATCAGCCGTCTTACAAACGACATAGACGCAGTTTCCGAAGGACTTTTGCAGGGAATTACACAGCTGTTTTCGGGTATCGTAACGGTTGTCGGTTCGCTTGTCTTGATGTTCTTGCTTGACTGGAGAATAACACTTTGCGTTATTGTTATTACGATTATTTGTATATTCGTTTCAAAAGCGATTGCGACTAATTCGGGTAAAATGTTCAGATTACAGGCACAGACTATCGGTGAACTTAACGGTTATGTTTCGGAAACGGTCGGCAATTTAAAGGTTGTCAAGGCATTCGGTTATGAGGACAAGAGCAGTGAAGTATTCGGCGAGATAAACGCACGTCTTTACGACTGCGGTCAAAAGGCTCAATTCTACTCATCGCTTGTCAATCCGACTACAAGATATATCAATAACCTTGCGTATATTTCTGTCGGCGTTCTTGGCGGACTTGCCGCACTTGCAGGACATTTGTCAGTAGGTATAATATCAAGTTTCTTGATTTACGCTACACAGTTTGCACGTCCGATTAATGATATGACAAGTATTTTAACTCAACTTCAATCTGCACAGGCAGCGGCGGCAAGAATTTTCGCACTTGGCGAAATTGAGCCTGAAACGCCCGACGAGGACAGACCCGAAATTGAAGTTAAAAACGGTGAAGTTACGTTTAAAGACGTTGATTTCTCATATAATAAGGATAAAGAACTTATCAAAGACTTGAATATTGTAGCAAAACCGGGTCAAAGAGTAGCAATAGTCGGACCTACGGGTGCAGGTAAAACAACTATCGTAAATCTTTTGATGAACTTCTACGGTGTGGATAATGGTACTATATTTGTTGACGGACAGTCTATTGATTCTGTTCAGCGTGACAGCTTACGTAAGAATTTCGGTATGGTACTTCAAGATACTTGGTTGTTTGCGGGTACTGTAAAAGAAAATATCGCATACGGTAAAGAGGGTGCGACAGACGAAGAAATTATAAATGCCGCAAAGGCTGCGTCTGCACACGGCTTTATCAAGCGTTTGCCGAACGGCTATGATACAATGATTACAGAGGACGGCGGAAATTTGTCGAGCGGTCAAAAACAGCTTTTGACTATTGCACGTGCGATGTTATCAGATCCTAAAATACTTATTCTTGACGAGGCAACTTCAAATGTCGATACAATGACAGAGCAGAGAATACAAAAGGCATTCCTAAAGATGATGGAAGGCAGAACAAGCTTTATTATCGCTCACCGTCTTTCAACAATTCGTGAGGCTGATTTGATTCTTGTTATGGACAAGGGCAGAATTATTGAACAGGGTACTCACAATGAATTGCTTGCCAAGAATGGATTTTATACAAAACTATATAACAGCTAATTTATTTGGTGTGCGTGAAAATGCACACCAAATTTTGCATTAGGTAGGAGGACAAATATGGAATACGGACTTGTCTTAGCCGGCGGCGGCGTCAGAGGGGCATATCAGATTGGTGTATGGAAAGCACTTAAAGAACTGAAAATTAAAGTTTCGACGGTGTCGGGTGTTTCAATTGGTGCGGTAAACGGTGCACTTTTCGTGCAAGGCAGTAAAACAAAAGCCGAAAGATTATGGAACAAAATTGCGATTGACGATATTATATCGTTGCCGAAAGAAATGGAGAATGACGAAAATCTTTTTAAAGTCAAAAACTTAATGAAAATCGCAAAAGAAATTTACAGTAACAACGGACTTGATATGTCACCGCTTGAAAATCTGTTAAATGAAATAGTCGACGAGGATAAAATTCGTAATTCCGAAATTGATTTCGGTATAGCGACTTTTTCACTTTCGGAGAAAAGCGAAAATTATTATTTTATCAAAGACATACCTTACGGTAAACTGACCGAATACCTTATGGCGAGTGCGTGCTTTCCGGGATTTAAGGCGAGGACGATCGACGAAAAGAAATTTATAGACGGCGGTGTGTCAAACAATATGCCGATTAATATGCTGCTTGAAAAAGGGATTGACAATATTATTGCGATAGATGTAAAGGGAGTGGGGTTTTACAGAACTTTTAATCTTGCCGGTAAGAATGTGATAAATATTAAATGCTCACGTCCGCAGACGGGGACATTTGATTTTGACAGGGACGGAATAAGAAAAAGTATACAGGACGGATATTACGACTGTATGAAAGCGTTCGGCAAATTCAGCGGCGGTTTATACAGTTTTAAAGCAAGAGATTACGCAGCTGCAAGAAGATTATATTCAAAGGAGCTTATTGAGGGTATTGAAATTGCGGCGAATATATTCGGCGTAAATCCGTACAAACTGTATACGATTGATGAACTTGTCGGTGCGGTTATGAATGAATATTTTGAATATGTCCGTCAGCATAACGGCGAAATATCGGGCGGTGTGTTTGAAAAAATAAAAAATGCAGATGAACGGCTGTTTATGACGTGGATTGTTGATGTGCTTGAAAAGGGTAAAAGTGATTTTGTGAAAGAAAAGTTGTCAATACTTGGTGAAAAATATGACGCCGCATCGGCTATTTTATATTTTAAATCACAAAAATGACGTTTGCTATTGTATTTAGTCGAAAAAAATTATATAATATAATTATATTGACAGAAACCACAAAACATTTTTGTGGATTAAGGGGAAAATAACAGATGAAGAAATTCTTTATCACAGTAATCTGTATAGCGATAGCCGCTATGGTCGGATACGGTATTAAATATGCCGTCACACCGATAAACACGCAGAAATTAAGCTATATAACGCAAGAAAATGCTATAAATACAAACGGTTTTATTATACGCGATGAATGGGTTATGTATTCACGCAGTGCAGGAACGGCTTATCATTCCGTTGCGGAGGGTGAGAGAGTCAGCAAAGACAGTACAATCGGTTCTTTGTTTTACGGCGATGTCAGCGATGACAGCATTAAAGAACTTACCGTTGTTGACAATAAGATAAAAAAGACAAAAACAGAAAAGAGTGAAGAATCAATTTCAACGCTCGATTCAAACACTTTGGAGAATAACATATACGAGCGTGAAAATGATATAATTGACGCGGCGCAGGATAACGATATTCTTTCTATTGCAAAATACAAAAAGGATATTAACAGCCTAAGACAAAGCAATCAGCTTGCGGAGGACAACACAGAGCAGGAACTTGAAAATCAGCGAGAGCAGATTTTAAACAGTATCGGCGTAAACAAAGAGGATATTTATGCACAGATTTCGGGTGTGTTTACAACTTATGTAGACGGATACGAAACGGAGCTTGTTCCGAATGACATAGAAAATTATGATGTTTCATATTTTGAAGGTTTGTCGCAGTCACCGAAGATACAGAAGATTGACAATAAAATCAATGCCGGCGGTGCGGTGTGCAAAATTGTTAATAATCACGTTTGGTACGTTATGATGGATATACCGTCAGACACCATAGAAGGCAGAGAAGTCGGCGATAACGTAAAACTTAGGTTTAACAATATGGCGGACGCAGTTGTTAAGGGCAGTATAAATTCCGTTTCAGCCGAAGAAAACGGCAGAGTTATATTGACGGTCAAATGCCCGACATATCTTGAAAGTGCGTTTTCTTACAGACTTGTGGACGTGGACTTGATTTTTGAAAGTTATGAGGGCTACAAAGTGCCAATACAGTCTGTCAGAACGGAAGACGACGGATCTAAGAAGGTCATAGGAATAAAAGAAAACAGAGAGCATGACTGTTATTGCGATGTCTTGCTTACAAATACGGACGCAGGATATGCAATAATAGAATCGACAGATAACGCGGAAAATAAACTTTCACAGATGGAGAGAATTGTTGTCGGTGAAAGATAGGTAAAGGAATGATAAAAGTGAGTATAGCGGAAAATCTTGAAGAAGTTGAAAAGAGAATAAGTGCGGCGGCTAAGAGGAGCGGACGCAAACGTGAAGATATAACGCTTGTTGCCGTTACAAAAACTCACCCTGCCGAAATGATGAACGAGGCTATAAAGCTTGGTGTAACGGACATCGGCGAGAATAAGCCGCAGGAGGTAAGGGACAAGTATGACAGCGTTTTGCCTGTAAAGTGGCATCTTATAGGTCATTTACAGACAAACAAGGTTAAATATGTCATTGATAAGGTTTGCCTTATTCATTCGGTTGATTCAATCAAACTTATGGATGAAATCGAACGTCAGGCGGAAAAACATAATCTTGATATGGATATTTTGATACAGGTAAATATCTCCGGCGAAGAAACAAAATCGGGTATATCAAAAGAAGAAGTTGAAGATTTGTTAAAATATGCCGGCGAATTAAAACATGTAAAAGTTAAAGGCTTGATGACAATAGCACCGAAAACTGACAATGCTGTTACAAACAGATTACATTTTGACAACATGCGACAACTTTTTGTTGACATAAAGCAAAAAAAATATGATAATGTTAATATGGTATACCTATCAATGGGTATGAGTGGGGATTTTGAAACTGCCATTGAATGCGGAGCAAATATGGTTCGTGTCGGCAGTGCCATATTCGGTGCAAGAGATTATTCTCAAAATAAGTAATTTATGAAAGGATACAGACAAATGGGTTTTTTAAACACAGTAAAGCACTTTTTGGGCTTTGAAAGTGAAGACGATTATTATGATGACGACTATTATGATGAGGAAGAGGCAGAAGACGAAGAAAACGCGCGTGTCAAGAGAAGTTCGCAGCAGTCTGCTCCGAAAAAGACTTTCTCAAAGGTAGTGCCTATCAATCCGACATCATCTTCAAGAATAAAGATAATGAGACCTTCCGATATTAACGATTCGACAAATGTTGCCAATGAAATAAAAGAGGGCAGACTTGTTATTTTTGATGTAGGACAGATTGACAATGAAGAAGCAAGAAGAATTGTTGATTTTATGTCCGGTGCGGCTTACGGCGTAAACGGAAAAGTCAGACGTGTATCAGAGGGTATTTTTGTTGCCGCTCCGAAAAATATTGATATAACAGGCGATACAATGAAAGAACACGTTAAAAACGGTATGGATTGGAACTTTATGTAATCCGATATTCGGATTTGCTTATAATTAAACAAAATACGGCTGGGTGGTATGGGATATTACCACCCTTTTGTATATGAGGTGGATATGAATACAAATCATAAGTTGCTTATTGCAAGGATAAACGATTTGTTTTCGCTTTGCGATAAGCATTGTGAAATGAAATGTTCCGATTTCCTTGACGGCGGTGAACTTGCCGTGATTGAGGACGAATTTCAAATTCCGTACGGATATAATACGTTGTTTTTCGGCGGTTATGAAAATGCGGAAAGAAAGGTGCTTTGCGTATTTCCCGAATGGCAGGAGTCTGAGGAAAACGAAGTGCCGATTTCCGTTATACGTTTTGATGTTCCGAAGTTTCGTAAACTGACGCACAGGGATTATCTCGGTACTCTTATGTCGCTCGGCATCGACAGGAGCAAAACCGGCGATATTTTGACAGATGATGAGGGCGCATATGTGTTTGTAATGTCGGATATAGCGGAATATGTTGCACGAAACGTGAATAAGATTGCAAATGCGGGTGTTAATACGAAAATCGTTGATATGGCGGACTTTATACCGCCTAAACCGAAAACGACCGAAAAAATGTGCGTATGTGCTTCATTGCGTCTTGACGCGGTAGTTGCGGCGACACTCAATATATCAAGAGGAAATACGGAAAAATTAATAAGTTCGGGATATGTAAAACTGAATCACCGAGAAGTGCTTGACCGTTCAAAGCAAGTCGGTGAGGGTGACTTATTATCCATACGCAATTACGGAAGATTTATTTTAAAGGATATTGGGAACAATACCAGGAAAGGAAGACTTCACATAACTGTGGAGAAGTTCGTGTAAGGAGGGGGAGCATTGTGCTAAGACCTATTGATATTCAAAATAAGGAATTTGAAAAGAAACTCAAGGGCTATAATTGTGATGAGGTTGACGATTTTCTTGATGTTGTAATACAGGATTACGAACTTTTGTGTAAAGAAAATCAGACGCTTAAAGATAAAATCGGACTTTTGACCGAAACTGTGGAGCGTTACAAGCAAATGGAAAACACAATGCAGAAGTCGATTGACATTGCCAAGCAAGCCGCCGAGGACGCAAAGAGAAATGCCGAAACAGAGGCGAATGCAATTATCAGTAAAGCAAAGCTTGACGCGTCTTATCTTGCACGTCAGATTGATGATGAACATATGAAACGCCATCAAGAAATGCTTTCGCTGAAAGGCGAGATTGAACAGTATAAAATGCAGATTAAGTCACTTTGTGCAAATGTTATGAAAATGGTCGATAATATCGACTAAAAACATTGGCAGACAGGAAATTTTTCAATAAAAACTGTTGACTAAAAAAATATTTTGTAATATAATAAAACAATAAAGACGATGACGAAGACAGTATGTCATATTGAAAACACAGAGCGAGCTATGGACGGTGAGAGCATGGCGGCGAGTAAATATGGCTGAATATCACTTCCGAGTTTCACACCGAAAGGCTTTGTCGAGTAGACTGTGACGGGTTTTCTCCGTAAAAGGAAACGCATATGTTAGTATGACGAGTGGTATAACGAAGCATTTGGCTTTCGTCTTGTTATGCAGGACGAAAGCTTTTTTATTTGAAAGGAATGAATATAATGTACGACAAGGTTTCACCAAATCTGAATTTTGTTGAAAGAGAAAAGAAAACCGAAAAATTTTGGGAAGACAATCACATTTTTCAAAAGAGTATCGATGAAAGAAAAGAAGGAGAGGTTTATACTTTCTATGACGGACCTCCGACTGCAAACGGTAAACCGCATATCGGTCACGTTTTAACTCGTGTTATCAAGGATATGATTCCGCGTTACCGTACAATGAAAGGCTACAAGGTACTTCGTAAAGCCGGTTGGGATACTCACGGACTTCCGGTTGAACTTGAAGTTGAAAAGAAACTTGGTCTTGACGGCAAGGAACAAATCGAAGAATACGGTCTTGAACCGTTCATCAAGCAATGTAAGGAAAGTGTATGGAAGTACAAGGGTATGTGGGAAGATTTCTCCGGTACAGTCGGCTTTTGGGCTGATATGGACGACCCTTATGTAACTTACGACAACAACTTTATCGAGTCTGAATGGTGGGCATTAAAGCAAATTTGGGAAAAGGGACTTTTGTATAAAGGTCACAAAATAGTTCCGTATTGCCCGCGTTGCGGTACTCCGCTTTCTTCACACGAAGTTGCACAGGGATACAAGGACGTTAAAGAACGCAGTGCTACTGCTAAGTTTATCGTAAAGGGTGAGGAAAACACATACTTCCTTGCTTGGACAACAACTCCTTGGACACTTCCGTCAAACGTTGCACTTTGTGTAAACCCTGTTGAAACATATGTAAAAATTAAAGTAGGTGACGAGAAGTTTATTTTGGCAGAGGCACTTGTTGAGGCAAACTTCCCTGATACAGAATATGAAGTGGTTGAAAAGTATGTTGGTACTGACCTTGAATACAAGGAATATGAGCCGCTATTCAATTTCGTAACACCTGATAAAAAGGCTTATTATGTAACTTGCGACAGTTATGTAACTCTTACAGACGGTACAGGTATCGTTCATATCGCTCCTGCATTCGGTGAGGACGACGCGAATGTCGGCAGAAAGTACGACTTGCCTTTCGTACAGCTTGTTGACGGTAAGGGTGAAATGACTAAGGAAACACCTTGGGCAGGTACATTCTGTAAAGATGTTGATAAAGAAATTCTTATAAATCTTGAAGAAAGAGGACAGCTGTTCAATGCACCTAAGTTTGAACACAGCTATCCGTTCTGTTGGAGATGTGATACACCGCTTATCTACTATGCACGTGATACTTGGTTTATCAAGATGACAGACGTTAAGGACGACCTTATTAAAAATAACAATACAGTTAATTGGATTCCTAAGACAATCGGTGAAGGACGTTTCGGTGCTTGGCTTGAAAACGTACAGGATTGGGGTATAAGCCGTAACCGTTATTGGGGTACTCCGCTTAATATTTGGGAATGTGAATGCGGTCACAGACACGCGATCGGTTCTATCGAAGAACTTAAGTCAATGTCTGATAACTGTCCTGATGAAATCGAACTTCACAGACCGTTTATTGACGCTGTAACTATTAAGTGTCCTGAATGCGGTAAAGAAATGCACAGAGTTCCTGAAGTTATCGACTGTTGGTTTGACTCGGGTGCAATGCCTTTTGCACAGTGGCACTATCCGTTTGAAAATAAGGATATATTTGAAGAAAACTTCCCTGCTGACTTTATCAGTGAGGCGGTTGACCAGACAAGAGGTTGGTTCTATTCACTTCTTGCGGAATCGACTTTGCTATTCAATAAAGCACCGTACAAGAATGTAATCGTTTTGGGACACGTTCAGGATGAAAACGGTCAGAAGATGTCTAAGTCTAAGGGCAATGCGGTTGATCCGTTTGACGCACTTGAAAAGCACGGCGCGGACGCAATTCGCTGGTACTTCTATTCAAACAGTGCTCCATGGCTACCGAATCGTTTCCATGACGGTGCGGTTTCGGAAGGACAACGTAAGTTTATGGGTACACTTTGGAACACATATGCGTTCTTCGTATTGTATGCGAATATTGACGAGTTTGATGCAACAAAGTATACTCTTGAATACGATAAACTTTCGGTAATGGATAAGTGGCTTTTGTCAAAGCTTAATACACTTGTTAAGACAGTTGACGATAACCTTGCAAATTACAAGATTACAGAAACGGCAAGAGTGCTTGATAACTTTGTTGACGAGCTTTCAAACTGGTATGTAAGACGTTCGAGAGCACGTTTCTGGGTTAAGGAAATGACTCAGGATAAGATTAACGCATACATGACTCTTTATACCGCACTTGTAACGCTTTGTAAGGCGGCTGCACCGATGATTCCGTTTATGACAGAGGATATTTATCAAAATCTTGTAAGAAATATTGATAAGTCAGCTCCGGAAAGTATTCACTTGTGCGACTTCCCTGAATATGACGAAAAACTTATTGATAAAGAACTTGAAAATGATATGGAAGAAGTTCTTGATATAGTTGTGCTTGGTCGTGCGTGCCGTAATACTGCGAATATTAAGAACCGTCAGCCAATCGGTATGATGTATGTTAAAGCACCGGAGGCGCTTAGTGATTTCTATATTGATATTATTGAGGACGAACTTAACGTTAAAAAGGTTGAATTTACAGATGACGTTGCTGCATTTACTGCATATAGCTTTAAACCGCAGTTAAAGACGCTTGGCAGACGTTTCGGTAAGAATATCAACGCAGTAAGAGAAATCCTTGCTAATATTGACGGTAGCAAGGCTATGGCTGAACTTAAGGAAACAGGCTCACTAAAGATTACTGTTGACGGAAACGAAGAATCGCTTGCAGAAGAAGATTTGCTTATCGAATCGGCTCATAAGGAAGGCTTTGAATCAAACAGCGATTACGGTATTACTGTTGTGCTTGATACAAACCTTTCTGAAGAACTTATAGAAGAAGGATTTGTTCGTGAAGTGATTTCAAAAATTCAGACAATGAGAAAAGATTCTGATTTTGAGGTTATGGACCACATCAAAGTAAGCTGTGAGGGTAACGATAAGATTGCTAAGATTATCACTGATAATGAAAGCACTATCAAAGACGAAACTCTTGCAGATGAAGTTGATACAAATTCTGCCGACGGTAACACAAAAGAATGGAACATAAACGGTGAAAAGGTAACACTTGGTGTTAAGAAACTCTAATTTGGATTGACAGAAAATCATATACATTATGTAGTAACATATTAGTTGCAAGAACTCAAAAACCGCTTAAACACTATGTTTGAGCGGTTTTTGTTATGCTGTAAGATATGCTGATTTTTAAAGGGTGACTATATTTTGACTATCAGAGAAATTATTTTGAGCATTAAAAAAGTCGTTTATTTTATTGATAGATGCAGAAATTTGCTGATTGTCGAGGTGGGTATATATATCCAACGTTATCTGTATACTTGAATGACCGAGCAGACGTTGAGCAGTTTTTACGTCTATGCCGGCATAGTATAAGTTAGTAGCATATGTGTGTCGGAACATATGCGGAGTTATATCGTTAGCTATTAGCCAGATTGGTCTTTTGCCGACATCTTCTTTTTTTCTTTTGCCCTGTTTCGGAATTGTACCGCCTGCGGCAAGATTTAATTTATATATCACATCACGCCATATTTTTCTAAATTCCGAAAGTGTAAGCAGATTACCGTCCTCTGTTGTGAAAAGGTATATGCTATTTATACTATGTATATAATTCATCAATGATTGCAATAATTTATCGGGTATAGGTATTTCTCTGTTACCGGCTTGAGTCTTTGGAGAAGGCTTTATTGTGCTACTTCTATACTGCATAACAAGATTTTTTGAAATCGATATTTTTTTGTTAATAAAATCAATATCGCTGACTGTTAAAGAAAGTGCTTCACCTTTGCGGATACCCGTATAATATAACAAGTCAATAAATACACGTTCCATAGAATTAAAATCGGCTTTAAATATCAACTTTTTTTCAGCATCGGTTAAGGCTCGCTTTTTAGGTTTCTTTTTATTAGGCAAGGTTAAGCCTAAAGAAATATCCTTATAAATGTACTCGTTAATTATAGCTTGTTGAATAATCTGTTTTATTGTGATTTTAACTATTTCCGCAGTACGATGATGTCCGTCACGAATAATACTGTTTAATAATTCCTGTATGTGATGTGATTTTAACGCATTTAAACGAATATTGCCTAAGTTGGGGATAATATGTGTATTTAGTGCGTTTTGGTACATTAAATAAGTGTTGTATGCCTTGTCAGCTTTGTAAAGCTCTAACCACTTCTTGCCCCACTGCTCTACGGTCATTCCCTCGTCATTTATTATGATACCTTTATTCTGCAAGCTTTTAAACTCAGCGACTTTTTTATCTAACTCTGTGATGGTTCGTCCGTATAAGGTTTTACGTTTTGGTTTTCCATCGTCAGTGTAGCCGACAATCGTACTTGTTGCATAACGTCCATCAGGTCTTTTTTTATATTTAGCCATAAAAATAACACTCCTTTTCTGATTTTTTTGTATTGAAAATAGAGTGCATTTGTGTTACAATATCATTGGTATGGGATATTGTGTATAAATGCACTTTATTCTTTTTCCTCTGCCTGCTCCAACAGGCAGGGGATTTTTTATTTGCAATTTATTAAAAATCGACTATTTTAATAAATTAATTACGATTTTGATACATTTTGTTACGTTTTTTGTGTTTTTAATACGATTTTAGAATGTTTCTTCACAAATACCCAAAACTTTACCGCAACATTCGTTTCTGATATATTCATTAATGATTATATCGGAATATTTTTTATTATGTGAAATTAATCTGTCAACACCTAATTCCTTAACATATGCATTACCGTCCACAACAAATATCCCGATTTCACCGATTTCAATACTTGGCTGTTCTTTGACGAATAACTTATCGCCGTCGTGGTATGTTGGCTCCATACTGTCACCCGATACGCGGACAATAAAATCTGTACCCTTTGGCGGTTGTTCTGTTAGGTCAACCTTTTCAGGATATTCTTCGTCCAACGGGTTGCCCGTTCCCGCCGATACTGGCATATCGTAATATGGTACTTGGTATTTTTTAATTGGTATGATGTTATCGTAATTTGGTTCGGTAGCGATTTTATCAATACGTTCTAATTCAACATTCATTATAACATTTACGGCTTTTTTGCCGTGAGCGTCTAATCTTCTATAATCAGATACTAGTTTTTTTTCTACTAAAGAATATGTGCTATTGTCATTGTTTTTTACATTAAAAAGTGAATTAGGCTCAATATCCAATATACCACACATTACCTCTAAAATATCTACATCGGGACGATTTATGTTTTTTTCCCAGTTACTTATAACAGTATTAGAAACATCAAGTTTGTCACTTAATTGTTTCTGCGTAAGTTTTTTTGATATACGAGCCTGTTTTAACTTCTCACCAAATGTAAGCATTTTTAAAACCTCCTCTCTTATGTATCCATAATAGCACAAAAAAATAAATTTGTAAATAGCTAATTTCAGAAATTCTGAAATTTTATACTAAAAACACTTGACAATTCAGATAAACAGGATTATAATATAGTAAAATCCAGAAATTCAGAAATGAGGTGATATAATGAAAGTACACGAAAGAGTAAAAGTTTATCTTGACAAACACAATATTACTCAAAAGGAATTGTCAAAGGAAACCAAAATTCCAGAAACAACCCTTAGTTTAATATTAAGAGGCGGTCGAAAGTTTGAATGTGACGAGTTTGAACTTATTGTACAGGCTTTAGGCGTTCCTGCGTCAGAGTTCATAAAGCCAAAGAAAAAATCGGCGTAAAAAAACAAGCACACAGCAAAGACCATGTGCTTGAAGAAAAATAAATATAGAGTTTCACCGAATTTACGGAGTGCAAACTATACGTCCTTGCTGGTGGGTAATCAAGGGGCGACAGCAAAAAAGTGCTGCCGCCCTTTCCCATAATCGAAGAAAGGGGGATTTTCCATGACTG